>Ga0209537_1000047_pt1 | contig 121859 bp, 129 predicted proteins | sample BioPla4DNA1_FD_187698 | JGI IMG/M metagenome (GOLD analysis project Ga0209537, IMG submission 187698) | Biogas fermentation microbial communities from Germany - Plant 4 DNA1 (SPAdes) (version 2) | ecosystem: Engineered > Bioreactor > Anaerobic > Digestate | place: Bielefeld, North... | reverse complement strand
TTCAAATTTAGTCACCTCCGTAAATGCAGTTATATTATACCATAAAATCCTATACATTCCTATACCTTTTTAAGATAAAAAAATAAAAAAAATTAACCCTTGAAGCATTGTGCTGCAAGGGTTTGTAAGTTTTCGTTTTTTATTCAGTTGTCAAACTAACGAATCTTCAAGCATATTTTGTTAACGGCCTAGATGAAAATTCCTGTTATTTAACAAATTCAATGAATCTGTACAATGCTTGAATTGAAAAAGCTTCTTTAGTATAATTCATTTAGAAAAACACCTATAAAGAGGTGATATATAATTACTTTTAACTTGCTGTATATTTTCTGCAGTGTCGTAGAAAACAATGGTTTTAGAAATGCTGCCGAAAAATTATTAATATCACAATCCTCAGTTAGCACCGCAATAAAGGCATTGGAAAATGAACTTGAGGCAAAATTAATCAAAAGGAGAGTATCAAATAATGACAATATGGAGTTGACAGAAGCGGGAAAGTGCTTCTATTTTACGGCTAAAGAAATCCTTAAACTAAAGGATAGTTTGTATCAAAATATTAGAAATTTAAAAAAAGAAGAAGCGCAGCACAAGGAAACTGTAAGTATTATCACTAACGCCGCGCTGGGGGGGCATTTACTTCCCAAATTACTGGAAAGGTTTAAATTAAATTTTGACAAACTATATTTAAAAATAATTATCGAAACAAACGATTATTCGTCCATGGCGGATCTTTTCAAAAATAATGCCTGTGATATCGGTATTATTCCCCTTGATATTAATGCACCTTTTACAAATTTAGTTTTTACATTTGAGCAGAGGCTATCAATCGTTGCCAATAAAAAAATTGTCATTTCCTCTTATGAAGATTTTGAAAAGTTACCCTTAGTTTTGCTTCCAAAATCTTTTATCTCCAGAAAAGCATTAGACGACTTCTTTTTAAGAAACCAAATCATGCCAAATATAGCATTAGAACTTAATTATCCCTATGTCATCAAAGAACTTATCAAAAAAGAAAATTTTGTTGCAATCTTACACTATGTAACCGTAAAAGAAGAAATAAATCGAGGGGAACTTATTGAGATAATACCTTCCTTTGAACTTCCTACTATCACCTACAAGTTAGTAGTCAACCAAAAAAGTACCAAGCAAAAGTATCTCGACGAAATCACTAATTTTTTATCAGTTCTTAAAACTAATTCTGTTGTGTAAACCTGTATTTCCTCTTTTAAGATATACTTCATCATCTATCGGATTCAGATAACCTTCCCGGAAGCTTTTAAACATTATTTATCATAAGAAACCTCTTTAAAGAATAAACTTTAAATGAGGTTTTTTTTATAGGGGGTGATAGCCATAAAAAAGAAAATCATTTTCCAATCTTTCAAACTTCTAGGAATAAAAAGAAGACTAATTACTTTTTTGGCGGTTCTTGCACTATTTCTCGCCGGAGTATATTTTCTATTGCCGGGCGTCATACAGCCCGTTTTAAACTATGCGACAGGCCACAGGCTTGTACCAATTTATTATGTAGAAACCCCGGAAAAAAAAGTCGCCTTTAGTTTCGACGCATGTTGGGGGGCTTCTTACACGCCGACGCTGTTGGAAATTTTACAAGAAAATAATATTAAAACAACGTTCTTTCTTACCGGCTTCTGGGTTGAAAAATACCCGGAAATGGTTAAAAAGATTGCCGAGGGAGGCCACGAAATCGGCAACCACACTTACAGTCACCCTCACTTGAACAGCCTTTCTGAAGAAGAGATTAAAACAGAGCTGGAGAAGGTTGGAAACATGATCTTTGAACTTACCGGACAAAAACCGTATCTTTTCCGCCCGCCTTATGGTGAATACAGCAATAAAGTAATCACCACCGCACAGAAATGCAACTACCAGACAATTCAATGGAGCATTGACTCTCTGGATTGGAAGGAGTTAGGAAAAGAACCTATGGTTCAAAGAGTGACAGAAAATCTCCATCCAGGGGCGATAATTCTCTTCCATAATAACGGCACCTTTACAGCCGAAGCTTTACCGGAAATCATCAATTTCGTCAAAGGCGAAGGTTATGAGATCATCCCCATTTCCGAGCTTTTGTACAAGGATAATTATTATATAGACAGCAATTCAGGAGCGCAAAAGCCTAAACCCCCCAAAGAATAAACACTTACATACTATTTCCCTGTTTTCTGTTTTGCGAGGCGGCTGCCCGGAAACTATATAAAAATAAAAAGCAAAGAGATTAGCAGGCTTTAAGCCATCACTAATCTCTTTATTATTTCCCCTTGTCACCCCCTTGCCACTTAAAAAAAAATTTGCAAATGACATTTTGACGTTCTATACTTGAAAAAAGAATTATTTAGGATAAGTAATTAACTGGAGGGTTAAAATGACGATCAGCATAGGCATTATTGGATATGGGAATTTGGGCCGGGGTGTTGAAAAAGCGATTAAGCAAAACCCGGATATGAAGCTTGCAGCCGTTTTCACCAGGCGCAACCCGGACACTGTTAAAATTGAGGACAAGCAGGTGAAGGTCTTGCACGTAGATGAGGCCGAAGAGTTTGTTGACAATATTGACGTAATGATTTTGTGCGGTGGTTCGGCTACGGATCTGCCGCTGCAGGGACCGCATTTTTCCCGTCTATTTAACACTGTGGACAGCTATGACACCCATGCCAAAATACCCGAATACTTTGCGGCAGTTAACGAATCTGCATTAGCGGGAGGAAAAACTGCTGCCATCAGCATCGGCTGGGACCCAGGTCTGTTTTCCTTAAACAGAATGTTGGGTGAGGCAGTTTTACCCCGGGGGCATGGGTACACTTTTTGGGGCAGGGGTGTCAGCCAGGGTCACTCCGATGCTGTCAGGAGGATAGAGGGAGTAAAAAACGCTGTCCAATATACTGTTCCAGTCAATGAAGCATTAATAAAAGCAAGAAGCGGGGAGGCGCCCGGCGGTTTAACCGCAAGGGAAAAACACATCCGGGAGTGCTTCGTAGTATCTGAGGAAGGAGCCGATCAAGAAAAAATCTCCCAGGCCATTAAATCCATGCCCAATTATTTTGCCGGGTATGAAACCAGGGTTACCTTTATTACCGAAGAAGAATTCACAAAAAACCATAACCGAATGTCTCACGGAGGCTTTGTTATTCGTAGCGGCTTGACAGGGCAGGGAAACGGGAATAAACAATTAATGGAGTTTTCGCTGAAACTGGAAAGCAACCCGGAATTTACAGCCAGCGTCCTGACAGCATATGCGCGGGCAGTTTATCGTTTGAATCGTGAAGGGCAAACCGGAGCGAAGACTGTTTTTGACATTCCCCTTGCATATTTGTCAAGCAAGACTCCGGAAGAGCTGCGCCGCACATTGCTTTAGGATCGAGGGGCTTAGCCCCATATATACCGGCCGGGCTTGAAGGATGGATAAAATTCCCGGAAAAGGGGGTTGCAAATTAAAAAAATATATGGAAATTAAAAATACATATTGACATTTCCATTAGCAATGAATATAATAAAAATGCATTATGTCAGATATGACATAATGCACTGCTTTAAAAATATCTCCTTTAGTCTGCTGCAGTACTACCAAATTTTTGCCAAAAAATTTAATAACCCCTCTTCTCCCGGCGTTGTCCGGGATTTTTTTATATAAATATATCTTAATGTAACGAAACCGTTTCACATAACGGGATTACCGCTACCATTGAATTTTCTTCCACAGCTGGATGGCCTGCGGGAAGATCAATTAATGCATTATAACGCAGCAAAGATTTCATCATACTCGACTTCTGGCCGGGCAATATTTTTACCTTCAAACATCCCTCGTGGACAAAAAGTCGTCCCCGTAAAAAACGACGGTTACTGCCATTTTTTTTATATTTATCAACACATACCGCCGGAACTTTTTCCAAGTCGGCGGGCAGGCCTTGCAGCTTACGCAAAACAGGCGAGGCCAGCAGATGGTAACCTACTACACAAGCAGCAGCATTTCCTGATAAGGCTATAACAGGTTTAGCTCCCCAAATTCCGCCGCCCGAATGGCTGCCGGGCTTGGACAGAATCCCCCAGAAAAGCATTTCCGCTCCCGCTTCGCCCAGCAATGAAAATATCTGCTGTGAAGATTCCCCAAAAGCACCGCCGATGGTAATAAATAGGTCTGCTTTCTCATAAATATTTTTCAGCTTGTCAACACCGTTTTTGCTGCTAAAGTCTTTTCCCATATATTCTAAACAAGCAATCCGTCCCCCCTCCTGGAGAATCAGTGAGGCTAATAGAGGACCGTTGCTGTCCCTGACCTCTCCTGCCTTCGGAGTACAATAATGGGGAATAATTTCCGGACCCAAACAGATTATTGCTACAGAGGGACGGCGGCAAACCGTAACCTTTTCTTGGCCAAAAGCAGCAAGCACTCCAAGCGCTCCCGGGGTCAGGCGCTCATGGCGGTGCAAAATAATTTCACCTTTTTTAAAGTCTTCCCCCTGTCTTTTTACATTGCTTCCAGGAACTAATTGTTCTCTGACAAATAAAAAGCCGCCTTTAAGTTCGGCATTTTCCTCGGGAATGACTGCTGCAGACCCTTCCGGCAATATTCCGCCTGTAACCACCTTCACAGTGTTTCCAGGGTTTAAAGAAAAGGAGGGAATCTCTCCCGGGCCCAAAGCTTCACCCACCAGGAGCTCACGCCCCCCTTGCAGGTCATTCTCATGAACGACAAAACCGTCAACTGCTGATTGATAGTTCGGCGGAAGGTCGCCTGCAACCGCCAAATCAACGGCAGCAACCCGGTGCAAAGCTTCAATAAGCGGAACGCTTTCCTCCTGGAGCGGTGTAGTAATATTAAGTAGTAATTCCCAGGCCTCTTCAACAGGAATATTTACAAGCATTTTTTTCCTCCCCGAAATATACCGGCAATGAATTCGCCTTGGCCATAGTAAGCAAAGTTACGGCAAAAGCTCAGGGTGCGGTTCCCGTTCCGTCAGGAGCAGTAAGAACTAAGAACCGTACCCTTTGTTATTTTTCTCAAAAACAAGATTTTTAACGATTAACCTTAGTCACTTTAGGAAAGCTTGACGATGCGGCAACCATTACCCCTCATGGTAATATAGCCGGATACTTCGTCTCTAACTTTTGCATCCAGCAGTAAGTTAACGTTAGCCATTGCCCAGCCGTGCGGAATGGATACTACGCCGGGTATAATATCCGGCGTGACTTTTGCTTTAATCTTGATCTGGCCGCGCGGGGTCTGCACGCCAATCATCTCGCCGTCCATTATGTCATATTTCTTAGCGGTAAGGGGGCTTATCTCCGCATACGCTTCCGGTACTCTAACCCTCAAAGGCAGAACATCACGCATTTGAGCGCCGATGTATTCCTCTTTTCTGGCACCGGTCAGCAATACCTCAGGATACTGCTCTGCAAAAATGGGATCCGCTACGCGGCTCTGCTGCGGTTCGAAGTGGCCGGGAAGGCCTGCTGCGCCCAGTCTTTCCATTTCTGCTGAACAAAGCTCGACTTTCTTTGATTCTGTGGCAAAGCCAATTTTTTCAAAAAGATTGTACTCGATTTCGCCAAAATAAAGGCCTGCGGGATGTTCCTTCAGCTGCTCCATAGTTACCCCGGTGGTGGAGAAGAAGTGTTCCGCAACTTCTTCGTCGGTCTTCCAGGGGAAGTATTCTCCCAGGCCAGCCTTGTGGCCCAGTTCGCTCCAAATTTGCCAGATCGGCTTGCTTTCATATAAAGGATCTATAACTTTCTTGCGCAGCAAGATGTAGGGCTTGCAATATGAAATGGCATAGGGGAATCCTCCGATGCCGGTCTCCTCCAGGGAGGTGCAGGCAGGAAGGACATAATCGGCCAACTGGCATGTTTCTGTCATAAACGGGTCAATGGATACAAATAATTCCAAATTCTTTATGGCCTCTAAGAAGCGGTTGGTATCGGGAAAAGTCAGAGCAGGGTTGCTTCCCGAGCTAATAAAAGCCTTGATCGGGTACGGCTTCTCGGTGATCATTGCTTCTGTCATCATGGACGCAGAGCCGTACGGGGGAGTACGCTTGCGGAACTGGTGGAAAACAGGATATTCATGATAACCGAGGCTCTTTTCCTCAACCGGCACGCGCAGGTCGGCAAGCCTGATTTGTGGACAGGTAACCCATCCGCCAGGTCTGTCGATATTGCCGGTAATGGCCATCAGGATGCAAAATGCCCTTTCCGTCTGCAGGCCGTTGGCATACTGGTTCAGGTGCCCCACACCCTCTACGATACAGGATCTTTCGGTATTGGCAAAAGTCCTGGCGATACGCCGCACTTCCGAGGCCGGAACACCGGTGACAGCTTCAGCTTTTTCCGGCGTATATTCCTTAACGTGCTCCGCCAGCTTGTCAAAGCCGGATACCCACTTGTCGACAAATTCCTTATCCCATAATTCTTCTGCAATAATAACGTTGATCATGGCCAGCGCCAGGAAGGCGTCAGTCCCCGGGCGGATCGGTTGATAAATACCCTCTTTGGCCAGTGGGATGCGTCTCGGGTCAATTACGAACAGCTTCGCTCCTGCTTCAACTCTTTTGCGAATAATTTTTGCCTGCGGGGGGTAACTTTCATCCGGGTTATGTCCCCAGAGAAGAATACAATCGGCATTCCTCGGCTCTTCTACAGGATAGCGGCCGAAGGTAATCTGACGGGCAAGGATGCGGGTGCGGAAACAAATACCTTCCGGGTTGAAAAAGTTCGGGCTGCCGAAAGCTTTGGCAAAGCGTTGGTTAAAAGCTGCCATCTCAAAATGTTCCACACCGACAGAACCTGTCCAGGTGGCCAGGGTACGAGCGCCGTACTTTTTCTTAAGCTCCAGCAGCTTATCTGCTATTTCGGTCAGAGCCTGGTCCCAGGAAATCCTCTTAAATTTCCCGTCCACTTTTTTCATCGGGTATTTTACGCGGTTGGGGGAATAAACTAAATCTACAAGATATTTACCCTTTTCGCACAGTTCGCCTTCGTTTAACCAGTTTTCTTTTGTCCCTTCAACCTTAACAAACTTGCCGTTTTCCACATAGCAGTCTACGCCGCAGGAGTTAATGCACAGACCGCAATCCGTTTTAATAATTTCCATTTGCTCAACCTCCCGAGTTATTCAATTTTATTAATGTAATACATTAGATCATTTATGCAATAATCATGCCATCGCTGCCATCGCTGAAAATATGGGCTTTAAACAATGTTTTTTCTTTTTATGCTTCTTTCTGAAGTTGTCCCAATAGCCGTGGACGAAATTGAAGTGGTGGTTCCCAGTCTGGTTATGAGGAGGGCATACGTAGTCTTCGCAACCAGGCCAATAGCTTCCAGAACGAACATCCTGATGCAGCCGCACGTTTAAGAAAAGGGTGGCTTTTCTTGAACTGTTCATTATCTTTATCGTTCATTATCTTTACAATAAAAAAGAAAAAAATTCGGGGTTGAAGAAAAAACATAGAGGCAGGAAAGGTACAAAACCTTTGACAGGGAGATTTATGATTTATTAAGATGAGAGCAGCGGAGATTATTTTTCAATAACAATATTCCGTCCAAAATATTTACGTACAGATTCGGTACGTTCACATTACGTACGCAGTTAAAATGAAGTAATTACCTTTCGGTTATTTCTTTCGGGTATTCAATAATACTGTTTTAGTTTTTTATATAATGTCGTGCGTGATATCCCTAAGATTTGGGCAACTCTTGTTTTGTTTCCGTGATTTTCTTTTAATAAAGAGGTAATTAATTGTTTTTCGTACACATTTAAAGGCGAAATATTTTTCAACTCTTTTTTACAGCCGGCAATACTGTCAGGAATGCTCGAAATATGAATGTTTTCGGTAGTACTCAGGTTTAAAGCCCTTTCCAAAACATTTTGCAATTCTCTGATATTACCTGGCCAGTTATAATTTCGGAATGCATCAATTACTTCATGGTCTATCTTTTTCACATTCTTGTTGAGGCCTTTTTTTAGTTTATTAAGTAAATGCTCTGCTAAAAGGGGAATGTCATCAGGTCTTTCCCTAAGAGGAGGGATACTTATTGTTAAAACATTTAGCCTGTAATAAAGGTCTTTTCTAAAATTGCCGGATTTGACTTCATCTTTGAGATTTTTATTTGTTGCCGCAATAATTCGTACATCAACAGGAATAAGTTTTTTCCCTCCGATTCTCATAATCGCCCTTTCCTGTAATACCCGCAGCAAGAGCACTTGAAACTCAAGGGGCATTTCGCCGATTTCATCTAAAAATAATGTACCTCCGTCAGCTAACTCAAATTTTCCCGGATTGCCGCCTTTTTGAGCGCCAGTAAATGCGCCTTCTGCATAACCGAATAATTCGCTCTCAACCAAATTCCGAGGAAGACCGCCGCAATTGATCGCTAAAAAAGGACCATCTTTCCGTTTACTAAAATTATGAATTGCTTGGGCAAAAATTTCTTTGCCTGTACCACTTTCTCCTATAAGTAGGACATTTGAGTCGCTCTGGCTGGCAAACTTCGCCATGTTAACTGCTGATAAAAAAGATTCATTATTTCCGATTAAGTCATTAAATGTATACATGGCCCTTGCCCCAACAAATCTATTAACGATTTTTTTCATTTTTTTGGTTTCTTTTAATACTAAAATTAAACCGATAGGAGATTCATCACGGGGGTTAATTAATTTAAAAGTGACCGTATAATCTTCTTCTAAAAAAATATTTTCATAATTAACTTTCTTAAAACAATTGTCTATCTCAGCAATAAGTGGATGTTCAACTCCTAATAATTCACTTATTTTTCGATAAAGTGCTTTTTCTTTTGGTTCGGCTATCTTAAGAATTTTTTTCGCGCGATCGTTAATATGAGTAATACTTCTGTCTTTGTTTAAAACAATTAATCCTTCGTCAATTGATTCCATAATTGCAGTTTTCAAAGTATTAGAAACGGCGACTTCATTATAAGATTTTTGCATAAGAAGGGAATTTTCGATAGCCTTGGCACCTCCCACAACCATTCCCAGGGTGTGTAAATGGACTTTTTCGTAATCGCCATTCATATTTAAAATGCCCAGGAGATTTTTATTTTCGTCAAAGATCGGTGCTGAAGAACACGTCCATTCATGAAAAGACTTACGAAAATGTTCGGCGGCAAAAACCTGAACAGGTTTTTTGTTGATCAGACAGAGGCCGATCGAGTTTGTACCAACAGAATTTTCGGTGAGAATATTGCCCCTGCATAGCTTGGATTTCTTTAATATTTCAGTATCTCCTCGTATTTCTATAACGATGCCTTTTTCTGTTGCCAGGGAAATTAAAAAACCGGAACCCTGAACAAAATCATATAAATTTTTTATAATCGGAAGGGATACTTCTAATAAATTCCTGTGTTTTTCAATTTCGTCTTGCAGTTTCGCTTGGCTTACTTTTTCTTCTACTTTTAAATATGGATTAATTGACATTTTCCGGCAACGCACCCATGAGTTTGCAATAATTGGTCTAATATTTGAAGAAATTTCTCCTGTAGAGATAAATAAATCCCATGCTTTTCTTAAACTTTCTTTCTTCTCTGTAAGAGAAAACATGTTAAATCTCATCTCCATTTATCGCTACTTTTATTTTTAACGGTTTGAAGAAAGGATTATTTGGAGAGGATGTATATACAAATATTAAAATAAATTTTACCCCTGTTGCTTTTAGAAATCGCCTTTTGTAAGACACTGCGATAAACTCTGTAGGTCTTTCAGGAAAGCTTTAATCCTCTCTTCTCCCATTTTCCCGGCTAACCTTTCTTGTACTTCCTCCCATAAGGGCAAGGCTCTACGCAAAATATAAACACCTTTTTCTGTTAGTTTTATACTTTGCTGGCGTCGGTCTTCACCCTCTTCTATTGTTACTAGCCCTTTTTTTTCTAAAATTCTGGCATTTCGACTTAAAGTGGAACGGTCCATACCTAAAGATTGGGCAAGTTTTCCAATCGTTGTATTTTCCTGGCCTGCAACTGCCATAAGCAAGGAAAACTGAGTTCCTCTCAGTTGAGCGGGCTTAAGCGCCTGATCATAGATCTGGGTTAGCAGACGGGTCGTTTTGCGCAGGTTGAAACCTACGCATGCCATACCTGTTCTTCTCGATATTTCCTTAAGGTTTTTTTTCGATGAATTAATGGATTCCATTAAAGTAACACCTTTTTTTATTTAGGATTCTAATATAAGTATATACACATTTTAGCTCACGTCAATGACAAGTCAACCGGGCTGACCCCCTTTGAACATTACGCCCTCATTATTAAAGCTTTCTCAGATTTGTTCATAATACAGTTATGGTATTCCAGCGGCGGGCGACAGCCGATGCCGGAGTGGAGCCTCACCTCATTGTAATAACGCAAAAATCTGGCTAGTATGCTTCAGTAAAGCTTTCAAGCTTGTCCAATCTCTGGCTATCATCTTCAGAATGCTTCATGTGAGCATTACTGTTATCCACTTATTTTGTTTGAAAAACTTTGAATATCATCATCATAAGTGATCTTTATTCTTTTTAGATAGAACCTATCTTGATTAATGTCTGCCCGCCCATAAAGCGTAGTTAGTGCTGCTTCATACCCGTATTTTTTTAATTCTTCAATTACTCTATAGTTTGTTTTTCCGTAAGGATAGCAGAATACTCTAGAGTTTATGTTTAATAGGTTTTCTAAATATTCTTTTGTGTCGTATATCTCTCTTTTTAACTGTTCATCAGATATTTCCGTTAAGTTAGCATGAGAATATGAGTGAGAATCTATTTCCATACCATACCTGCTCATCTCCTTTAGATTTTCTTCTGTCATATGGATGTTATGAACCTACGAATTTTGGCATGATATAAAAAGAACCTACCATGTCCCTTTCAATTAATAGAGGTAAGACGGTAGTGTATCCGTCTAGACGCCCGTCATCGAAAGTTAAAACGATAGGATTCTCTAATATTGGTTGACTTAAATTCCAATGATCCAGAACTTCTTTCATTGTTACTGTATTATATCCGCTGCTTTTTAGCCAATCTAATTGCTCTTTAAATTTATCTGGTGATGTGAATAATCCCTCCAGGCCTTCGGAAGGCATTTCATCTATTACATGATACATTAAAATAGGTATTAATTTATGTACTTTGTCTGAATATTTGTAATAAATTTGTGTTAAATCATCTACGCTTAATTTCAGCTCCTTATCTTCTTTATTCAATATTTTTTGTTCTAAATTTATCCTTATGTTAAATATATTTTCTATATCTGCTAAGGTTAAAAATGTTCTACCATTGTGATGGATATCTACGTGCTTAAAATTAAAGACATTTTCCCCGTTAAAATATTTTTTATCTATTAAGCAAATATTAAAATTAGGAGTTTTAATTATTCTACTTTCTTCATACCATGTAATTTGTGTATTTAATATCTTTGCTATGTCTCTTATTGAGATCATCTCTATATTGTTTCTAGTATAAATTACATTAATGTGATTATGCTCATTTGTATGTTGTATTTTCTGCTCAAAATTATTTTCTTCTGCTGCTACTTTTGTAATACATATTGTTATAAAGATGAATATTATTGTGGTATGAATAATATGTTTCATTGTCTTTTCTCACCTGTCAAATAAAAAAATCCAATAGCATATATTTCTTACTATTAGATTTTTCTTATTTTACTTCGAGAATTTATATTCTTCATTTTCTCGACAAAATCCTGCATAATTTTTATTTTACGGCAGGAATTTAAAAGATACTTAATTCTAAGCCCATATGCCAATCCTTACTATTTATTATTAAGAAATTACTTTACAATTGTAATTTCTCTTTTATCAGTATTGTAAAACACTTTTGCACCCAAATTTTCGCTTACAAAGCGAAGGGGTACAAATGTCCTTCCCGGTGGCAGCATCTCTGCTGGGCAATCCAAAACTTTTTCACTATTATTAACCAGCATTTTATCTGAATCAATCGTAAGGATAATGATCTTTTCTGATTTTTTAAGCACAACCTGCCTTCTTTCATCCACCCATATTACCTCTACGCCAAAAGCTTCACCAATAAAACGTATAGGCACCATTGTCCTGTTGATTTCCGGCTTAAGAAAGGGTTCAGCATCCAAAGTGCGGTCCTCACCGTTTACAATGGCGTTTAACTGACCAATGATAAGTTTAATCTCCAATAGATTTTCCGCGATTTCATTTATATCTCTCCAGAATAGAACGGCAATCTTCTATTTGTAATTACCCTCACCTGCAGTGGCTTAAGCACTGCCAGAAGACTTTAACAATGGTTTGAAAGCTCCCATGCGGGAAGAATAGCCGCCGGCTAAAACTACAGCAGCAATGTTCATCGGAAACGATTATTTCATTTTCTTTTTCGTCTTTACAGCAAACAATAGCGGCAAATTCCGTATCATGATAAATTGTTCCATTACGTACCCTGTTTTTCATAATCTTTATGAAATGTGATTCCACAAAGTGAATTTTTGTTCAAGAGTATTTCATCGTGTAATAATCTGTACGACAGAGATGGCCGAACTCGGCCATGTTCTCAATGCCTTCTTCGTCGATGGCAGCCGGAACTATTTCTTTTTCTTGCTGTCATTCTCGGGAGCGCTTTTGAGTCCTTTAAGATGGAGAGCGGCAAAATTTCATATTATGATAAAATATTCCATTACATATTCTATTAAAAGGCCCCTTCCTTTTTATTTCTGAAATTTAATTCCACAATGTGAAATTTTTCTCAAAAGTGTCTCATCGTTTAATAAAAGCAGCCCCGGCAGCAGAACTGCCGGGGCCATGTAAGATGTTATTAAGCAAAAGGGTACGGGAAATTATGTATTATAGCTTAGTAGTTGAATTTTTCCTTCAGTTCCCTTTCAACAATAAGGGTACTAAGTAACATGATTGCAACCACGCATAAGTTTATGATGAGAGACAGCTTGGCCGAATTAAACGGAAACAGCAGTTTAATTAAAATAATAAGTGCTAACAGCAAACAACCTATCTTTAGCCATAATTCTGCAAAACGGCGGTTGGCATATTCCCAGGCTTCTTGAGAAGCCATTGATCTTTTGGTTCGATAACCGGTAACAGAATTGATTTTCTTTGGAGCCCATTTGCGAAAAATCAGGCCAATAACAATCATCATAAATGGAATTTGCAAGTCAACTATCCAAAAGAATACCTCCATAGCCGAGGCCTCCATTATTAGTACCTGAAAGGCACGCGGGATTTTTTTTATCAATATCTTGTCCTTATCTTTTATTTACAAATATTTTCCAGTTTATTCCTGGTTAGATGAAAGAACCGGTCAGTGAGTTTATCTTCCAGACCGTATTTCCGGTATATCCAGTCGGCATAGTGATAATTCATTCTATCAATTATCAGATAATCAATTTTTCCTTTAAGGAGTTCCGCTAGGCCATCCGCTCCCGGAAGCATTGGTGCAATCATAGCGTAAGTCTTAAGGCCGGCCTGATGCAACTCATCCAATGCTTTTATTCTTTCCATTATTGGCGGTGCACTAGGCTCAAATAGCTTTCTTATGTCTTCTTCTGCCGTTGTAATTGAAAGGCCTACTTCCAAAGCTTGCATTTCTTTCAGAATATCAATATCCCTTAGAACTAACGGAGAACGTGTTTGAATTATTACAGGCCATTTATTTTGTGCCAGTATTTCCAGGCACTGCCTGGTTATTTTATATTCTGCCTCCAGAGGTTGGTACGGGTCGCACACACCACTTACCCATATTTTCCCGGGATTTTTCCTCGTTATCTCTCTACCAAGCAGATCGGCTGCGTTTATCTTGACATCGACAAATGTTCCCCATGGTTCCCTGTGCTTCGCAAACCTTCTCATAAAACGTGCATAGCAATATGAGCAGGCATGCTGGCAGCCCACATACGGGTTAATTGTCCAATCGTATACCTTGGATGCAGAAAGTATGGTTTTTGCCTTTATTTCTTTAATAATCATAGTCTTATAATTATATAAAAAGAGATTATTAACCTCAATATTCGTCAAGTGCGGCAAATATCCTTTTACATCTGAACCAAGGCTGGTGAAACGCTTAGTTTTTTACTGCTTTAATAGATATTCTTTATATTAATACCCAAACAAATAGATTACTTCTATTAGACAATCAAAAAGGGATGGTTTAAGATTTATGAGGTTAACAGGGGAAGCGGGTGGTGTAATTTTGAAAAGAAACAAAAAAATTGTTTTGTTGGCACATTGCATTTTAAATGTAAATGCAAAGGTTTACGGTCTTGCCACAGTGCCCGCCGGCTGCAAGCAGATTGTAACAGGATTGCTAAGTAGCGGTTTTGGCATAATCCAACTGCCTTGCGTAGAGCAAAGCTGTTTTGGTATCAATCGCTGGGGGCAGGTCAAGAACCAATTGAATTTTCCCGGGTTTCGCTCTAAATGCCGCAGCTTGCTGAAACCTATTGTAGAGCAAGTGTTGGATTTTTCCGAAAACGGTTATGAAATAGCAGCGGTAATCGGCGTAGACGGCAGCCCTACTTGCGGGGTTAATTATACTTGCACCGGAAATTGGGGCGGAGAAATTGGCGAGGGTTTTGAGTTGCCTGCAAAGATTGCTTCTCTTGATATTTTGAATGAAGCGGGCGTGATGATGGATATTTTGCAGGAAATGCTTTTGGAAACAGGCGTAAGTGTTAGGTTTATCGCGGTTGATGAGAGTAATCCCGAGGCTTGTTTTTTAAATTTATAACTTTTCCCGGGAACCGGGCTTTTTTTGCGGTTGATTCTGCAAGCCCGTTGTTTATACATAACATCATCAAAAATAAAGGGGGAGACGATTTGAAAAGATTTAAGTTTTTAGCGATGGTTCTGTTTCTTGTTTTGTCTGTATTTGTTCTGGCAGGCTGCGGTGGTACTGATGAAAGCGCCGGCTACGGGGAAGAAGCTGATGAAGTAGACGCTTCTTTGCAAACAGTCCTTGACAAAGGCGTTTTACGTGTTGGTTTATGCCCTGAGTATCCTCCGTTTGAAAGTATTGACGAAAGCGGTGAAATTGTTGGCTTTGACCCCGATTTGGCAAATGCAATCGCTGAAGAATTAGGCATCGAGGTTGAATTTGTCAATACACCCTGGGAAGGCCTGATTGCCGGATTGAACAACGGGGAGTTTGATGTCATTATCTCGGCCATGTCCCCTGAAGAAGCAACTGCAGCAACTGACGCTGTTGAACTTAGCGAAAATTATTATGTGATGTCTGATGTTATTGTTGTCCGTTCTGAAAACAATGATATAAAAGGCAAAGAAGATTTAGCCGGCAAAATAGTTGGAGTGCAAGATGCCTGCTCTGCTGCACATGCTGCCGAAGATCTGCCCAATCATGGGATTGAGGTTGCCGCCCTTAACCGCTATGCCAGAAACGCTGAAGCTTTCGCAGAGCTTGCCAACGGAAGAATTGATGCTGTTGTTGTAAGTTTAACCTATGCCAATGAACTAATTAAAAATAATCCCGGGTTCAAGGTTATCAATGACCCTCTTCAAGAAGTGGGCCTTGCTGTTGTAGCTAAACTGGGTTCGGTTAGCTTGATTAATAAAATCAATGAAGTCGTTGCTGAATTAAAAGAAAACGGCATATATGACCGGATCGCTGTAGAATGGCTGGCTGCTGATTAAAACAAAAGCTAATGTGATATGTAGCTGTTTACGGTTATAGAAACCTGATATACCTTAAAACATCAAATTAATTCCATAGGTGGCCTTCTGTCGCTCCGTAAACAGGAATACCTTGAAGGGGTCCTGTTGTTCTCCGGGGCGAAGAAGGCAGTTTCTTTTAAGGCTCTTTTTTGAGGAGAGGGGGTTTTTTAGTATGAGGAATTTGGATTTTTGGGTGATAGCACCTTATTTTAATCTTTTCCCGGAAGCTGTTGCCATCACATTGAAAGTTGGCATCGGTGGTTTTATTTTGGCGATAATATTATCCATTATTGCCGGCAGCTTACGTACCAGAAAGCTTTGCAAAGCTGTTCATTTCCTGCTTGCGGCGTATGTTGAATTTTTCCGGGGTACGCCATTGTTGGTTCAACTTTTTATAGTTTATTATGGTCTTCCCTCTTTCGGCATTAAAATAGGTCCGATGACAGCTTCGATTGTAACGATGGGCTTAAATAGCGGTGCCTATTTGTCCGAGGTGGTGCGTGCCGCCATTCTTTCCGTTGACAGGGGACAGTATGAGGCATCGGCGATGTTGGGCTATAATTCTCTTCAAACCACCATGCATATTATTTTGCCTCAAGCTTTACGAATTGCTGTTCCGTCTTTTATGAACGGCTTTTCATCGATGATCAAAGAAACTTCCTTAATTTCGGTTTTGCCGGTGGTAGAGCTGACCAAGCTTGGCAATCAAATTTATGCCAAAACCTATCATCCCTTCGAAATTTATATTACCATGGCAATTATTTATTTTGTAATGACTTATTCGGTAACCTTTTTTGCGAAATGCCTGGAAAGGAGACTCTCAATATGGGTGAACTGATTAAAATAAGTAATTTGTCAAAAAGCTTTGGTGATATAAAAGTCCTGCATTCGTTAGATATGCAGGTAGAATCAGGAGAAGTTGTGGCCATTATCGGTGCGAGCGGCAGCGGTAAGAGCACCTTGGTGCGCTGCATTGCGGGCTTGGAACCGGTAAGCGGCGGAGAGATTTTGTTGGATGGTGTCCCGGTAGTAAATACGGCAAGCACCAATGGAAAAGTCGGCATGGTTTTTCAAAACTTCAATCTGTTTCCTCATTATACTGTAGGGCAAAATATAAGTATGCCTTTGAGGACAATTTTAAAAATGAAAAAGGAGCTTGCTGCTCAAAAAGCCAAAGATCTGTTGAATAAGGTGCATATTTTAGATAAATTTGAGCAGTATCCCAATAGTTTATCCGGCGGGCAAAAACAAAGGCTTGCCATCGCCCGGGCCTTGGCTATGGAGCCTGAAATAATTATTTTTGATGAGCCCACATCTTCTCTTGATCCTGAGCTTGCCCATGAAGTTTTTGAAACCATCAAAGATTTGGCAAAAGAAGGCCAAACCATGTTGATCGTAACTCACCAAATTAACGCTGTTCGCCGTTTTGCTTCAAGAATTGTTTTTTTGAATAAAGGTAAAATTGAAGCACAAGGTACACCGGATTATATTTTTAATCAGATAGATAATCATGATTTAAAGCAATTTCTGAGGCAAGTTAATTTTGAGGACATTTAAGCTAGGAATTTGAACCGGTTATTTCCTAACGATTATATGTCTTGATAAATTTATCCAGAGAACGGTTGTAGGTTTTTTCTACTTCCGGCGGAAACAAACAGGCAGGCAGCTCACGGTGCTTCCAGTGATAGGTAATGCACTCGCAACACTTGCCTTTCCGCGAGCAGGGTTCGTAAGTACACGGACAATTTTTCATATTTTTTTCAATAAAGCATTTCATGCTTTCAGCCATATTTTACACCTCTTTTTTTTTGCTAATTAGTTCGTGTTAATACGCTGTCCAGCATATCAAATTTTTTCAGACAAGCAACGTATTCTGCGACCAAATAATAGTTATTCAAATCATCGTCGTCTAAACCTCTGAAAGCAAATAATTCATCCCACAACATGCTGCTTCCTTCAACCATACAAAACACTGTTTCAATTTCTACTCCAACAATAATTTTGCATCCTTTGAACTCATCATCTTGTTTTTCATAAAGAAGCTTTCCTGATCCCGTGTTTTCGACGTAAAACACCTTTGCAACAGGCGTTTTGCCGTTAGGCAGTTTATTTAAATAACACTCGTTTTGTATCACATTGCCCACAACAACCTGTCTTAATTTTTCTTCAGTTTGCTCCGTTACCGGATACTTTTGCTTAAGATATTTTATTAATTCTAAAGCTGTTTTTCTATTTGGATAAAGTTTCGCTCTGTATTCATCATAGACGGCTTTCCATGCCTCAACAGCTTCTGATGTAAACTTATGCGTCAGCATAAATTTGCCTCCCTGGCAGCAGTTATAAGAATATAATTCCAAGATCAAGGCTCTTTAGCAATATGAGACGACGATAGCTTTTTCCGGAGCGTCCCCCGCTTTGCATTATTTATTATCATGCCTTATAATAGAGCTATGGCTAGCTTCCCGGGGTTTTTAATGAGCGAACTGCTAACTCTCAATGATGCCGAAGCTTCCTGAAAATGGTTTGAAATAGAACGTAATAAATGTCATAAAATAAGATAAATTATCTTGCAAACTTGTTTAGAGGTGATTTGCTCATGTCCCCTAAAGTTAAAAGACTTTCCGAGGAATTTGCCCTGTTAACTTCGCAGGAAAAAGCCGAGTTTCTTAAACAGGTAACCCCTTCGGCCATTGGTGAGTGGAAAGAAATTGACGGTGAAATCCAGCTCATTCCCCGCGAAGACGAGTTATGGTCTGAAGATGCGGAAACAGCCTGGTTTGAACTTTGGAAGACATAAAAGAGAAAGTGAATGCTAACCGGTTTTTTTCTTTGTGCATATGTAAGTTGCTAAAAACTTGTTAAAGTAGTTTGCCATATTGATACAGTATTTAGACGCTTCTATGGCAAACTCTCCGGTCCCCGTACCAATTTCAACAATTACCTGTTCCGCCTTTAAATTAATAGCGGTTGAAATTTCCTCTATCTCTTTTTTTATATCTCTTAACTTTTGCATCTGGGCATCATATTCTTCAACCTGTTTTTTATCCGCATAATCTACCCCAATTTGTTTCAATTCATCATAATAATATAATTCAGCCATGGGTAAAACCAGCCCCCCTTATATCTTACTTCCGTGAACGCCAAAACTACTCCTGCGAGCAGTTTTTAACCGGCTTATTTTGATTTTCCCTTTAGAGGTCTCCCTTCAAGCCCAGTTCAGCTGCCACGTTCTGCATCCCTTTAATGCTTTCTTCGATGACTTCGTTAAGATCCATCCCTAGAAGTTGTGCGCCTTCTTCAATAATTTCCCGCTTTACACCCGCGGCAAAGCCTTTTTGCTTCCACTTCTTTTTCACTGACTTGGCTGTTAAATCCAAGATGCTCTTACTGGGGCGCAGCAGCACTGTGGCCGTGATAAGGCCGGTAAGCTCGTCAATGGTATAGAGGACCTTTTCCATCCTTTCCACGGGCTCCACATCGGTGCAAATTTTCCAGCCATGGCTTTGCACTGCTCTGATATATTCTTCCGGCCAGCCCTCTTCCGCAAGAATTTCACGGGCTTTGTGGCAGTGTTCATCTGGATATTTTTCATAGTCAATATCATGGATAAGCCCAATCACACGCCACTTCTCAACATCCTCACCAAATTTTTCGGCGAACTGGGCCATTACCGCCTCTACTGCCAGAGCATGTTTAATTAAAGCTTCATTCTGGTTGTGTTTCTTTAAGAGTGCCATTGCTTCTTCCCTTGTGGGTATTTTTCCCATGTGTTATCTCTCTCCTTGTCATATTTTTCCGCCGGATTACTTCTCCATTTTTGGGGAAATCCTTTCCTCAATTCAGGACTATTTAGCCCTTTAGTTATTTTTCCCGGCCGGATCGACCCTATTCCTGCGGCGCCTGTAAGATCAGCCGGGCGATAAGCACCGATTCAGGCAAAATTTATCTTCTGCCCCTGTTCTTGGCTTCACAGTATACGCCATTGGTGGAGTTCATGGTTCTAAAACACCCATTGCACGATATACATTCTGCTCTGCTGCGGTTTCCGGATTTCCAGCGATTTATTAAATCAGGTTCCCTGATAAACGGGCGGCTCATGGAGATATAATCTGCAACCCCGTCTTCAACCAAGCGTTCGGCTATCGAAAAAGAGCGTATACCGCCAACAAGGATAAGTGGAATATGGATATCTTTAAAGTTGCGGGCTTGTTCACTAAAATATGCTTCGTCTTCCTCGGTTTTTATTTTAATCCGGCTTGGAGACAGGTCGCTGCTCGTGAGCAGGCCGCCGCTCAATTCAATTGCACTTAGACCTGCAGCGGCAAGCATACGGGCAACTTGCAGCGATTCATTTGCCGTTAAGCCATTATCGGCAAAATCACTGCAGTTTAATTTAATAAGTACGGGGTAATTTTCGCCAACAGTTTTTCTGATAGCTCTGTATGCTTCCAGATGAATGCGTGCTCTGTTTTCAATATTTCCTCCGTATTCGTCCCTCCGCCGATTAAAAAGCGGTGAAAGGAACTGGCTGAGCAAATAGCCGTGGGCCGAATGCATTTGTACCCCATCGAATCCGGCGGCCTTGGCCCTGCCTGCCCCATCGGCAAAAGCAGCAATCAACTTTTGAATGTCCCGCTCCGCTATTTCACTGTAAGGTTTGCCGGGTATTCCCGAAACAGCCAGCGGTGTTTGGCCGCTCATTTTATAAGTGGAAAAAATTCCGGCATGGGAAATCTGCATGATAATTTTTCCGCCGTGCTCATGAACAGCTTCGGCCATTTCTTGAAGCCCGGGAATGAGTTCGTCTTTATAAATGCCAATTTGCCGGAGGCCTGCCTGACCTTCCGGGCTGACATAGGCATGGCTTGTAATAATTAAACCAACTCCCCCTTTAGCGAGTTCAACCATTTTATGAACAAGCGCAGAAGTGACAGCTCCTTCTTCGGTAGCCATTCCTTCATATGTTGCTGAGCGGACAAAGCGATTAGGCAATACCAGATTTTTTATTGCCGTTTGCTCAAACATTTTGCTCATTTTTCGATAATCACCTCCTTCCCCTTTGCCCTAATACTTCCTATTAAATATAAATTAGGTATTATAATTTGCGCTTGAAGTTGTACATTACCGCGAGGGCTTCGACGGCTTCCTCAGGCGTGGAGTAGACAGGAAAGCCGGCCTGTTCCAGGGCAATTACTTCGTTCATAACAAATTCTTTGCATGGTACACAACAGAGAATGGGTTTTCCCTGGAAATCGATCTTTTTTAATTCTTGAACATAGGTATCCAGGATTTCAGCCTGAAGAATTGCAATAAAGCTGCTGATATCTTTGCTGCGCAGCCCGATTTCAATAGTGTCCCTCACCTGCGCGGCATTCATATCAAAAGTGTAGTCTGCCGGATTGTTGCAGGCCACGTATGGGGGTAAAATTTCTCTTAAATATCTGCGGGTTTCGTCGTCCAGTTCTGCCAACCTCATTTTGTTAAGGGAAAGAGCGTCTGCAGCCGCTACTCCCAGCGAACCCGTATAGGACATCACCAAGACACCATCCCCGGAAGGAAAGGGCTGCTTGGAAAAGGCCTTTGCCAGGCCGAACATATGATCATTGTCCCGGGCGCGGATAATGCCCGCCTGCCTGAAAGCAGCATCGTAAATGAGATCATTGCCGGCCAGGGAGGCAGTATGTGAGGAGACGGCCTTTTTCCCGGCTTCTGTACGCCCCGATTTCAGCACGATGACCGGTTTTTGTGCAGTGATTTTCCTGGCTACGTCAATAAATTTACGGCCGCTTTTCACGTCCTCCAGATACATGCAAATCACTTCGATATTTTTATCTTCTCCTAGGTATTCCAGAATGTCAGTTTCGTTAATATCGGCCTTATTGCCGATGGTAGCCACAACGGCAAAGTCCATAGTATGCCTGATGCCCCAGAGCATGCCTGCGGCATAAACACCTGCCTGGGCGACAAGACCGATATTTCCTTTGCGCAGGTCTCCTACCTGCCCGATGGATTGGACCACATTATGATGAGTATTGATAATACCGGAGCAATTCGGGCCCACAAAACGGCAGTTGTAAGACTCCGCCAAGCGCTTAAGCTCCTTTTCCACGCTTTTCCCATCCTCACCGGTTTCGGCAAATCCTGCCGACTCAATAACAATCATTTTAATTCCTTTGCGGCAGCATTCCTCAAAAGCCTGCAAGGTTTGAGCCGCTGGGACCATAATGATCGCTGAATCCACTGTATCTTCTATGTCCTCGATTTTGGAGTACGCCGGAACCCCCTGGACTGTTTTTGCTTTAACGTTAACGGGATAGAGCTTGCCGGCAAAGCGATGATACAGCAGATTATGAAAAATGTTCCAGCCCAGCTTGCCGGGCTTGTCCGATGCACCGACAACGGCAATGCTTTCCGGATAAAAAAGTTTTTGCAGGGTGTTTTTATTTTGGTCCGAGGTTACTGCGGGTAAAGTTTTTTCCGGTTTTCCCAGAATTATGCGGGCATCAACGGTTATATAGCCCTGGGGATAAAGAAAGACGGGATTTAAATCGAGCTCGCTGATCTCGGGGCATCTCATCACCAGGTCGGATATCTTGAACAGAAGGTCCTTCAGAGCGCGGAGATCTACCTCTGTTCCCCTGTACCCCTGCAGCAATTTGTAACCCCGTATTTCTTGAAGCATTTCATCAATATCCGCCTCTGTTACCGGCAGGATTCGAAAAGATACATCCTTAAGTACCTCCACAAAAACCCCGCCCAATCCGAACATTAAAACAGGTCCAAAAGCAGGATCCCTGCTCACGCCGATGATGGCTTCAAGCCCGGAGGGAGCCATTTTTTGCACCGCGACCCCTATTACTTTATTGCCGGAAAAGGCCTTGGTAATCTCCTCGTAAGCCCTCTCCACACCGGCAGCATCCTTGATATTTAACTTTACCCCCCCAAGATCGGATTTATGAATTACTTCCGGGGATAAAACTTTCAGCACTACAGGGTATCCAATTTTATTACTTATTTCCACAGCTTCAACCGCGGACCGGGCGACGGAAATACCGGTAGTAGCGATTCCTTCCCCGGCCAGAATTTCTTTGCACTCGTGTTCCATAAGGTAAGTTCTTCCTTCGCTCTCTGCCCTGCTAACAATTTCGTTCAATAGCGTATTCATTACTTATATTATTTCCTCCTTTTCAACAAGTGTTCCCCGTAATGCTCATAGAAGTATGTTATTATTATAACAAAAGCCTGGAAATGGTTCCACTGATTAGTGCCGGTTGAATTATTTTATAACAAAAAAAGGCTGCTGCCCTTGCTGGCAACAGCCTTTTTTTCAAGATGTTTTTCCCTTTTATTGTCTGCCTGCTACAATTTCGTCTACGATAGAAGGATCGGCAAGTGTTGTGGTATCTCCAAGCTGATCTATTTCGCCGGAAGCAACTTTTCTTAAGATTCTTCTCATGATCTTGCCTGACCTTGTCTTAGGCAGACCTGAAACGAACTGAATCTTACCGGGAGATGCGATGGGACCGATCTCCTTTCTCACATGTGCGACCAGCGCTTTTTTAAGATCGTCGCTAGGTTGAACGCCTGTTTTCAGAATGACGTAGGCATACAGGTCTTCTCCTTTAATGTCGTGGGGGAAACCGACAACCGCCGATTCGGCAACGCCCTCATATGAATTAAGAGCTGCCTCGATCTCAGCAGTTCCCAACCTGTGACCGGATACGTTAACAACATCGTCCACACGTCCGAGGAGCCAGAAATACCCGTCTTCGTCTTTTCTCGCCCCGTCACCGGAGAAATAATAACCGGGCTGCTGAATAAAGTATGTGTTGTAAAATCTTTCGGGGTCTCCGAAGACGCCTCTCATCATACCAGGCCATGAACGGGCCATGCAAAGCTCGCCGCCTTCGTTTACATCGCACTCAACGGCAGGTTCATCACCTGATGATCTGGGCTTCAGGACAACTGCCTTCACACCAAAGAACGGCAGTCCTGCTGCGCCTGGTTTGGTGGGTATTGCTCCGGGCAGCGAGCAAATCATATGGCCGCCGGTTTCGGTCTGCCACCATGTATCCGTTATGGGGCACTTTTCTCCTCCAATGTACTTGTGGAACCACAACCATGCTTCAGGGTTAAAGGGCTCACCCACAGAAGCGAGAAGCCTTAAGGAGGAAAGATCCCTTCCCTGAGGCCATTGCTCGCCCTCTTTCATCAGTGCCCTGACAGCGGTAGGTGCTGTGTAGAAGACATTGACTTTAAATTTCTCAATGATTTGCCAGAATCTGTCGGGTTTCGGGAATGTGGGAACAGATTCATAAACGATGGAAGTAGCGCCGTTTAACATGGGTCCGTAAACGACGTAGGAGTGGCCGGTAACCCAGCCGATATCCGCAGTACAGAAGTAAACGTCCGTGTCTTTTATATCAAAGACGTATTTGACTGTTGCATAAGCATAAACCATGTACCCGCCGGTTGTATGAAGCGCTCCCTTGGGTTTTCCTGTTGAACCGGAGGTATAGAGAATGAAGAGAGGATCTTCGGCATCCATCATCACTGCCGGGCAGACATCGTCTATATCTGTAGCTGCCATTTCATCTTCAAACCAGGTATCCCTTCCTTCTTTCATCGGGACATCCAAATCCTCAAGTCTTCTTACGACAATAACTTTATCAACGGTATGACCTTCTGCCAAGCAGAGCTCGAGTGCTTTGTCAGCATTGGCCTTGGAGCTCACGTGCTTGCCGGAACGCCAGTAACCATTCGCGGTGATAAGTATTTTTGCGCCTGCGTCGAGAATCCGATCTCTAAGAGCCTCAGCAGAAAAACCGCCGAAAACGATTGTATGGATGGCGCCAATTCTGGTGCAGGCCAGCATGGCAACGGGAAGCTGCCAGATCATGGGCAGATAAATAGCAACACGGTCTCCTTTGCGCACGCCTTTTTTCTTCAGAACATTGGCAAATTTGGAGACCAGTGACAGCATTTCTTTGTAAGTAATTTTCTTTACATCATCTTCCGGTTCACCTTGGAAAATAATGGCAACCTTGTCGCCCTTTCCTTTTTCAATCTGATAATCAAGGCAGTTATAGGAAAGGTTTGTTTTGCCGCCGATGAACCATTCCACTTCCGCTTTGGCAAAGTCCTCTCTGTTGACTTTAAACCATGGTTTGTACCAATAAAGGTCCTTTGCCAGGTTGCCCCAGAAGGTTTCCGGGTCCTCAACGGACTGCTTCCACATTTTTTCGTACTCTTCCCTGCTCTTTACGTAAGCTTGGTCAACGAATTCCTTTGGTGGTGGAAACATCCGGTTTTCGTCCGCCATCGACTTAATTTCTCCCATAATTAACCTCCTATAATATTTTTATTGAAAAACTTGCATTACTGCCGACAGCACTGAATTTAAATGCCAATTAGTACAGCAAATAAGATAGGGGCTAAGCCTAAACACGGGCAATGCCCGTTATGATTATAAATTACACTCAATAAGCTTGTCAAGGGAAAAATTAGCTACATTTTTCTGCACATTTTACTTTCTCAAGCGTAACTTAGTATAGCAGTTAAAACATAACAGAAAGGAGGAAAAATATTGCACCGAAGACCGCATGTTAACCATGTTAATATAGTTGTCAGACCATCTGATACACTTTTTTTCCTTGCCGGAATTTTCGGAGTATCTGTTGAAGAAATCCTGGCAGCTAACCCCGGCATCAAGGATCCGAATACCATTTTCCCCGGCCAGATTATATCTATCCCCGCTGATGCACCGGTACCCCCTGATCCGGGTTTTTCCAGAGCCCAGTATCTGGTCCGGGCAGGAGATACGCTCTTTTTCATCGCCCGGCAGTTTGGAATAAGTCTAGATGCGCTTATTGCAGCTAATCCGCAAATTACAAATCCAAATCTGATTTTTGTCAATCAGGTCATCAATCTACCCGTAACGCCTCCGCTGCCGGCACCGCCGACTTCGAAAACAATCCAGATTTATGTTTCAGGAGGGGAAACCCTTTTTAGTATTTCCCGGCGTACCGGTGTAAGCGTGGATGCGATTATTGCCGCGAATCCGCAAATCCGGGATCCGAATATTATCTTTGCCGGACAAATTATTAACGTACCGGTTGGACGTAAAGAGAATGACAGGCTTTTGAATATCGTAGCTATTGAAGGTGATACGCTTTTTGAACTTGCAGATATTTTTGGAGTTACAGTGTCGGAGATACTTGCCGTTAATCCGGGGATCGTCAACCCAAATATAATTTTCCCCGGCCAAATAATTGCCATTCCCGCGGATCCTCCCAGGCCGCCGGATCCTGGCTCCGCACGGGCACAGTACCTTGTCAGACCTGGAGATACCCTTTTTTCTATTGCACGCCGTTTCGGGCTGACGGTGCCGTTATTGCTTGCACAAAATCCTCAAATTGACGATCCGGATCAGATTTTTGTCAATCAAGTTATTAATTTGGTGGTTACGCCTCCCCTTCCCCCGGATCCGCCGCCGGATACCATTCAAATCTATGTTTCAGCAGGGGAGACCTTGAGCAGCATAGCCAGACGTACCGGTGTCAGCGTTCAAGCTATTCTTAATGCCAATCCGCAAATTGAGGATCCCGATATTATTTTTGTCGGTCAGATCATCAACGTGCCTCTAAATTGTTTTTAAGGTTATAAAAGGCCCCGGAAATATCCGGGGCTTTTTTACTGCCGGAGATCCTTCCTCAAAACAGCGGCGCCTTTTAAATAAACGTGTTTAATTTCATGAATACCCTTATTTGTATTAATGAGCATCAGCACCCTGATGCAACGGGGCAGCGCTCCGGGTACATCAATTTCTACAACATCGAACAACGGAACATCGCACCAACCCATCCGGCGCGCCGCTTTTGCCGGGAAGACGGCGTTCAGATCGCTGGTTACGGAAAAAATTACTGTTGCTATATCGCTCTTGTTAATACTATTTCTTGTCACCATCTCCTGAAGCAGTTCCTCCGTTGCCTCAAGAATTTCATTTTCACCGTTCGAGCTTACATCGATGGCACCCCTGACCGCCCTTGTTTTGCTGATAGGCTGTTTCCCGGCAGTTTCTTCGCTTCCTTCCCGGGGAAAAACCTCTTTTTCTCTGTCAACAAGAGCTCGCATTGCCAGCAGGTAACCCTGCGGCCCCAAACCGCTAATTTGTCCCCAGGCTACCGGGGCAATTACAGAGCGGTGGCGAAAATCTTCCCGGCTGGATATGTTGGAAAGGTGGACTTCAATGGTTGGAACTGTTACTCCTGCCACAGCATCCCGCAGGGCTATGCTGTAGTGGGTAAAAGCCCCGGGATTAAAAACAATACCGTCATATTTGGACTCCGCGCCGTGAATTAGATCGATTAAGCTGCCTTCATGATTGGACTGATGACAATCTACCGACACTCCCAATCTTTCAGCTTCCCGGTAGATCAGGTTATTAAGCTCTTCCAGGGTTAGCTTTCCGTATATTTCCGGCTCCCTTTTTCCCAGCAGGTTCAGGTTGGGGCCGTGAAGGACCAGCAGTTTTTTATTTTTGTTCATTTTTCCACTCCTTGAGGGCTTTAATGACCTTGTCTACTGTTTCGGCAACAGTTAAACCCGAAGTTTCCACGACGAGATCCGCATTGCTGTAAAAAGGCGTGCGTTTTTCCAGCAGCTCTCTGATGGACCTCAGAGGTTCAGCGGTATTTAATAGAGGTCTGTTTTTGCTTTGGCCTATCCTTTTGCAGGCCTCCTCAGCTGTAATATGGAGAAAAACAATAAGCCCATTTCTGCGCATTGCCGTTGTGTTTTCCCGTCGCAGCACGGCTCCGCCTCCTGTGGAGACAACGCAGGTTCCGGGCGGTTTTTCCCCCAGCAATTTCAGCAGCTCGCTTTCCATATTGCGGAAAAAGGCTTCCCCTTTGCTTGTAAAGATTTCAGGGATACTCATTCCCGATGCGGCAGCTATAATTTCGTCCGTATCATAGCAATCAATACCAAGCCGGGGGGCCAAAAGTTTCCCTACGCTGGTTTTACCCGCACCCATAAACCCCGTCAGGAAAATATTGGCCGGCAACTTCCCTTTCGTTAAATGGCAGCCCTCAGATGCAATTAGTTCGGCAAATTTCATTTATTTTCACCCGGTTTGCCGGCCAGCTGTTTTTGCAAAGCCTCTTTCATGATCTGAAACGGTGCTTTCAGGCCTGTAAAAATTTCAAAGGTTGCTGTACCCTGCCCGAGCAGCATATCCAGCCCGTTTACCGTCCGGCATCCTTTATTTGCAGAGGAGGCCCATTTCAGGAAAGGAGTTTTCGGGGGACTATAGCGCACGTCAATGGCTGCTTTTAAACCATCATATCTTTTGTTGGCCGGAAGCAAACCTTTTTCAACGGGATCGACGCTCAGAGTGTTAATAATAAAGGCACTGTCTCTCAACACTTCCGGAAAAGTATCCCCGTTCAGCAGCCATACGCTTGTTTCCTTCAGGCTGAGCAGCCCGTTTTTACTTAACATTTCCCGTATAGCCCCTCCCTTTTCCATTGTGCGGCAACAAATGGCCACGTGTCCAACTTTGGACCGGGCCAGCGCCACAGAGACCGCCCTGGCAGCTCCCCCTGCCCCTAGAAGGCAGACCCTCTCCCCTTTTACTGAAAGGGGTGCCAAATTTTGCAGCAGGTAAAGAAACCCGACAACGTCGGTATTAAAGCCCTTTAATCGGCCGTCCCGAGCGGCAACGGTATTTACTGCTCCCATAAATTCTGCTTCGGAGGAAAGTTCATGGAGAAAGGGAATAATTGTTTCTTTATGGGGAGAGGTAACATTAATGCCTGCCAGACCCAATGGAATAAGAGCCCTGGCGGCTTCAGGGAGATGTTCCCTGCGAACGGGAAAAGGAAGATACACATAATTTAAGCCCTTTGACTTAAAGGCCGCGTTTTGCATGGCCGGAGATAAAGAGTGCGCCACAGGGTCGCCGAAGATGCCCGTTATTTTTGTTTGACCATCAAACATTTTTTTACCCCTTCCAATATACTTCATAATTTTTGTAACTGCTCAGTTTAAAAGATAATCTGTTATACAGAACCTCTGAGCAGTTACTAATTCTTTAGATATTCATTTATTGCGGCTGACAGCTCCTCCACGGGAGGTGATTTGCAGACTGTTGTTTTCCCGATTGCAGAAGGGAGGATGAAGACCAGTTCCCTTCCCTCCTTTTTTTTATCGGCCGGCAAGGCATTTAATACTGATTCTGCCGTCAAACCGGGTGGCGGCGGAGGCGGATTCAAGCGGAACAGAAGAGCCAAGATGCGTTCAGCCGTTTTTTCTCCGAGTATTTTCAGCCTGGCAGCCAGCCGGGTGGCTGCTATCATCCCCACAGCCACAGCCTCGCCGTGAAGATAATATTCATAGGAGGTGGCCATTTCCAGGGCATGACCAAAAGTATGCCCAAAATTTAAAATCCTCCTCAGGCCGTTTTCCTTTTCATCCAGGGCGACCACCCTTCCTTTGATAAGAACTGCCTTAGCTATAAATTTAAGGAGGGTAAAAGTATTGTTTAATTGCAGAAAAATGCTTTCCTGCCCTTCTTGGGGCTGTTTATTGCAAGTTAAGGCAAAATGTTCAAACTGTCGGAAAAGGGATTTATCAAGAATTATTCCGTATTTAATCAGCTCGGCAAGCCCGGCTGTAAATTCCCTTTGGGGGAGAGTTTTTAAGACAACCGGGTCAGCCAGGACCAGGGAAGGTTGATAAAACGCACCGATCATATTTTTCCCCCGGGGATGGTTAACCGCGACCTTGCCGCCGACGCTGCTGTCCACCATGGCAAGGAGCGTTGTGGGGACCTGAACGAAAGGGAGGCCCCTCATATAAGTGGCTGCGACAAACCCTGCCAGATCTCCGGTTACTCCTCCCCCCAACGCCAGCACAACGGATTTTCTGTCCAAGCCTTCTTCCATGGCGTAACTGTACAACTTGGATGCCGATTTTAAAGATTTGTCCTTTTCCCCGCCTTCCATCACGGCAACGATAGGCTTGAAACCTTCCTGCAGCAGGCTTTTTCTGCAAATTTCCCCGTAATGTCCAAAGACGTTTCTGTCTGTGATCAGCAGGACGGGACAGGGTGAAAAACAGCCCCGGAGAAACCGTCCTGTAAGGGGCAGGATTCCCTGCCGGAGGTAAACGGGATATCTGTTTTGCGTTGTTTTAATCTCAACTTTAATCATCCTTTACCTCCAGGTAATATTTGAGTACATTTTGATATTCGCTGTACGCCCTTTCCACCTCCGGTAAGGAGTCCCCGGAAAATTTTTGCAAAAAGGCTTTGGCCATTTCCCAGGAAACGACGGCTTCGCCCACAACTGAAGCAGCAGGAACCGCGCATACGTCGGAACGTTCCACCGCGGCCGGATTAAGGGAATGAGTCGAGAGATCCACGCTGGAAAGGGGTTTCATCAATGTGGGAATGGGTTTCATGGCAGCACGCAGGATGATGGTTTCGCCGTTGGTAATACCCCCCTCCAGCCCGCCGGCGCGGTTGGTTGCCCTGGCAATTCTGCCCTTTTCATCAAGAAAAAGTTCATCATGGGTTTCCGAACCTTTCCTGGCTGCAGCCTCAAACCCTAAACCTATCTCTACACCTTTTATCGCGGGGATGCTCATCAGCGCGCCCGCCAGGATGCAGTCGAGTCGCCTGTCCCAGTGAACATGGCTGCCGAGGCCTGCAGGTGCTCCTTGCACGTGTATTTCAAAAACTCCTCCCAAGGAGTCTCCTTCCCTTTTCGCCTGGTCGATCCGTTCAACCATTAAGCTTTCAGCGTTTTTGTCCAGGCAATAAAGAAGGGGACTCCTGTTTTTTTTGATTTCTGCCGCGTTCCAATCCTTATAAATGCGGCTGTCAGCCCGCACGCCTCCGATCTCTGTGACAAAAGCAACCGTATATATGTCAAAATGTTCCAAAAATAGGGCTGATAACGAACCAATGGCAACCCTCATGGCCGTTTCCCTGGCGCTGGCGCGCTCAAGCACATTGCGGAGGTCGCTGTGGCGGTATTTAATCCCACCGGCGAGATCGGCATGACCCGGGCGGGGGGTTGTTATTTCCCTTTCCCGGGACTCGTCGCCGGAGCGCTGGGAGAGCACTTTTTCCCAGTTTGCCCAATCCTTGTTTTCAATGAGCAGCGCCAGGGGGCTGCCGGTAGTTTTGCCAAAACGGACCCCGGAAAGAAATTTGACCCTGTCTTTTTCAATGGACATACGCGCTCCCCGGCCGTAACCTCCCTGTCGCCTGGACAATTGCCCGTTAATATAGTCTTCATTAACGGGCAGCCCTGCAGGAATTCCTTCGATTATCCCCATCAGCGCGGGTCCATGTGATTCACCTGCTGTAAGAAAGCGCATCTTTTTCTCAAAAGGGTAGAACAAGCTTTAGCAGCTTTTCCAAAGCACTGTAAAACGTGCTTGCACCCTTCCTCCTTCCTTTCTCATTTTCAGTTATTTCGGCTGACAACAGCTTTTTTGCAAATTCCAGGGACTATCATCAACAGGTGAGTTCATTTAAAACAGTAAAAAAGTCGGGAAATGAGATGCTTACCGTTTCTGCCCCTTTTATAACCGATTCACTTTCAGCAAAAAGGGTTGCTACAGAGAGGGCCATGGCAATGCGGTGGTCGCCGTGGCTTTCCAGTTCGGCACCGGATAGCCTTGCGCAGCCCCGAATAATTAAGCCGTCCGGCAGTTCTTCGATCAAAGCTCCCATTTTCTTTAGCTCGAGAAAGATGGATTTCAGCCGGTCAGATTCTTTCAGGCGCAGCTCTTCAGCACCTTGAATCACCGTCTCTCCATGGGCAAAAAGTCCGGCCACCGCGAGAACGGGTATCTCATCCACCAGGCGCGGGATTGCCTCTTTGCCTACGGAAATTCCCCTTAAAGGTCTGCTTCCTTTCACCAGCAAATCAGCAACGGGTTCGCAGTTATATTCTCTCCTGTTGTGTATGCTGATTTGAGCCCCCATTTCCCTCAATAGATCAATGATGCCGGTTCTCGAAGGGTTTACGCCCACTTCTTCCAGATACAATTCCCCCCGCGGAGCCAGCGCTGCCGCGACAATAAAGAAAGCTGCTGCTGAAATGTCTCCTGGTATTTGAAACCTTTCCCCTCGAAGGTTGGTAGGACTTTTGATGACAATATGGTATTTTCCGGTTTTTTTTATATCTGCGTTTAAGTAGCGCAGCGCCCTTTCGGTATGGTCTCTGGTTTGATAATAGTCTATTATTTCGGAAGCCCCTCCGGCAAAAAGAGCTGCAATTAGTAAAGCGGACTTTACCTGCGCGCTGGCCACGGGAAGGGTATAGCTGATGGGCAGTAAGTCGTTACCTCTAATCGCCAGGGGTAAAAGTTCACCGTTTTGCCTGCCGCTGATAGAGGCGCCCATTTTTCTGAGGGGTTCTGTTACTCTTTTCATGGGACGCCTGCGCAAGGAATCGTCACCGGTTAAAACTGAATGAAAGGGTTGCCCGGAGAGCAAGCCCGTCAGAAGGCGCGCCGTCGTTCCTGAATTCCCTGCATCAAGGACATTGTCCGGCTCAGCAAAGCCGCGCAGGCCTTTGCCCTTGACCTTAACCGTCCTTCCGTTTTCCTCAAACTCCACGCCCAGTTCTTGTAAACATTTTAAAGTGGACATAGTATCGGCCGACTTAAGGAGGCCTTCGATTTCAACTGTACCCTCCGTTAATGAAGAAAGAATCAGCGCCCTGTGTGAAATAGATTTATCTCCCGGGACCCTCGTTTGTCCTTCAATTTTTTCAGCAGGCTTAATGATCATCTCCACTTGCCATCTCCTCCCCTATTTATTTTCCAGGCAAATGGCTTCTTAAAGAAGCCGCCTTTTGCAGCGATCCGTACAAACCGCTTTTGTCTTCCTCATCGAGATAGACGATCATTGTTTGAATTTCCTGCAGAAATAATGACAGCGCCTCCTTTAAATTATCTTTATTGCTTTCAAAGATATCCAGCCAGAGCTGGGGATTTCCGGCGGCTATGCGGGTGGTGTCTTTAAAACCGGTGCCTGCCAGAGAAAAAATTGCCCGGTACTCTTCGCGGTACCTGCCCAAAACGTTGACAAGCCCGGAAGAAATCAGTTTGGGAAGATGGCTGAGCGGAGCCATTATTCTGTCGTGTTCTTCAGCATTTATCAGCATTGGCCGCGCGCGGATGGCTAAAATTATCTTTTCCATTAATTCTACTTTGTGCGTCGGAGTATCGGCGTCAGGAATTAAAAAATAGACGGCTTTTGTAAAAAGATCAGGGTCGGCAGCTTCGATGCCCGAAAGTTCGGAGCCGGCCATAGGGTGCCCCCCAAGGCAGAGGCCCGGGAGCACCCTTTGCATGGCTGCAACAATTGCTCTCTTGCTGCTGCCTACATCAGTGACCAGGGTCTTATTATCTACAACATGGGGGGCAATTTCTTCCAGTAGAGCCGGGATTTTGCCCACAGGAGCCGCTAAAATTACCAGTTCTGCCCCCTCAAGAGCTTCAGGCAACGGAGCTGTCTTATCCACAGCACCACTTTTTACAGCCTTTTCCATTGCCCGGGGGTCGGCGTCATTTCCCCACCGTTCGAAGGCAATGCCGTATTTGCCGAAGGCAAGTCCCAGGGAGCCTCCGATTAATCCCAGCCCGATGATGCAGCATTTTTTTACAATATTCTTCTTCCTAGAGAGTTCGGCCAACTGTTTCTGCCACCTTTTTTAAGGAATTAACCAATTGGGCAAATTTATCCGGCATCAGCGACTGCGGACCGTCACATAACGCTTCCTTTGGTGAAGGATGTACTTCGATCAGCAGCCCGTCTGCTCCGGCAGCTATGGCTGCCATGCTCATGGGGGGAACGCATCTCCAAAGCCCTGTTCCGTGACTGGGGTCGACAAATACAGGGAGGTGGCTCAGCTCTTTGGCGACAGGTACTGCACTGATATCAAGGGTGTTTCGCGTATATGTTTCAAAGGTTCTGATTCCCCTTTCGCAGAGAATCACTTTGTTGTTTCCTTCACTGAGAAGATATTCCGCTGCCATTAGCCACTCTTCAATAGTTGCCGACATTCCCCTTTTAAGCAAAACAGGTTTTCTCAGCTGCCCAAGTTCTTTCAGCAACCTGAAGTTTTGCATATTGCGCGTTCCTACCTGGAGGATATCGGCATATTCAGCGACAATTTCCACAGAGTACTGGTCCAGGACTTCTGTAATAATGGGCAGCCCGGTCATTTCCCTTGCTTCAGCCATTATTTTCAAGCCCTCTTCCTCCAGTCCCTGGAAAGCGTACGGGGAAGAACGGGGTTTATATGCTCCCCCTCTTAGAATATGAGCTCCTGCCTCTTTTACTGCTTTAGCTGTCCGGAGGTAAGATTCCCTTCCTTCCACCGCGCATGGTCCTGCCATAATTATCGTTTTTTGTGCACCTATTTCGACGTCTCCTACTTTAAAGACGGTCTTTTCTTCTTGATAATCCCTGCTGGCCAGTTCAAAAGGATAATGGGGAAAAACTATTTTTTCGACATAGGGGATTGTTTTTTCAATAATTGTGGTGTCAACATCGCTTTCCCCCGATATTCTGAAAATACGGCGGTTGTTCCCCTTCGGCCCCTGCACGCTAAAGCCAAAGCCTTTCAGTTGTTTTTCCACCTCGTTAATCTCATTATCTGTCACACCGGGATTCATCACGACCAACATTTTTTATCCTCCTTATTAAGAAGAACTTAGCCAACTAAAAAAGCTTTCGTCCTTAGGGACGAAAGCTTTTTAGCTTTTCGCGGTACCACCCTGGTTGGGCAAAATAAAAATGCCCCGCTCTTTTCAAGGTACGGACCGGAATTTCCAGCCTGATACCCCTTTAAAAGAGCTGCTTTTCTGAAGCGGCGTCAGGTACGGACTGAAAATTATCCCAGCCTTATACCCCCTTCCTTTTAACGGTGGAAGACTCCGTCAAAGCCTACTTACCAATATGCTATATCAGCTTTCGGTTTGCTGCTCAAGAGTGTATTTCAGCAACTTAGGACGCCGGGTTTCACCGCCCCCCGGCTCTCTGGAGCCCATACGCTGCTTACTTCTCTCCATCATTGCTTTTTACTTTCTTGCAGCCAAACCTATTAAATTGCCGAATATCCGCGCTTATCGGTTTCAGCCCGCGACTCCAAAGGGAACTTCGTCCGGTTGTTATACTGAAGGGCTTTCAGCCGACGACCCCATCATCTCTGTGGTAAACAATACCGGCTTACTTTTCTTTTTCATCATCTTTTGCTAAAATTATATTAAAATAAATTATAGCATAGGAACTTAATCCCGTCAACTACTTTTAAAAATTTTTAGTAACTGATCAGAAGACAATGATAATGCTATGGTAATAACTTCAAGTATAAACAGTTCGGGAAGCGGAAAAATAGTACTGTCCTGCACAAAAATCAGTAAGGAGGTTTTTCGGTGCCAATTAATAAACAGGAGTTACAAAATTTAAGACATCTGATCTATTCCCACGAAACTGCCGCCCAAAAACTGGAAGAATATGCGCAGCAGTCTGTCGATCCTCAGATAAAGCAGATGTTTCAACAATCAGCTCAATCAGCAAGAACGACTAAACAAAAGCTGATGTCATTTCTACATTAAAGGAGATGAAAGAATGCAAGAAAAGGATATGGTAAATGATATCCTGTCCATGGTTAACAGCAGTTTGACGGATTATGCCGGTATTATTGCCCAGTGTTCCGATCAAAATCTGAGGCAAACAATACAACAAATCAGAAATTCTGATGAACAGTTTCAATATGATCTTTATAAAATTGCCGAACAAAAAGGTTATTATAAAGCCGCCCAGCAGGCAACAGCGGAGGAAATCCAGCAGGTCAGCTCTCTTTTTCGGCAGTAGCCAATAAATTGCAAATATTTGAAAGTAATGCATTTACCCCCGGGCTTTAGCGCATCCGGGGGTTTTGTGTTTAAAAGTTCCAGAACCTGAAGTTCTGCCACCAACTTCTGTGTTCCTGACAGTAGTGCGATGGAGGCATAAGTGCAGCATCTTCAGGCCTTCTGCCCGGTCCGCCCTTCCAGCGGCCATCAGTAGTTAAAAAATCAGGGCGGAGCAAGAAGACCCCGGCAACCTGCGGGCAAAAGTCGCCGGGCAAAAGGCCGCTTGTTTGGCATATATTCATCAGAACATGGCAGTTGCAGGTTTCCAGGGGTATATGACCGGCGGGGAATATTTCCCGGACGATTGATTCGCCGGGGCAGTACGGTCCAGGCAGCAATCCGCATTTGCTGCATATGCTGATCGGTTCCGAGATGTCGGCAGGTTTACGAAATTCGGCGGGTGGTATTACCTCATAAATGTGTTCAAGAAGGGAATTCATAAAGGGAAGAGTCGCTTTGCTGCCTCCATTGATACGCCCCAGCTTGGGGATATCGTGCCCTAACCAAATTGAGACAACAATGTTTGGGGTGTAGGCCACAAGATAAGCGTCCCTGTTTTCACTCGTCGTTCCCGTCTTGGCTGCCAAAGGCCTTTCGGTATTTAACCCTGCCGATGTACCCCGCAATGCTGCCTCTTGCAGCATATCGTTTAAAAGGTAGGATGTTTGTGGCCGTAGCAAGGCTTCCGGTTCCCGCCGGGCTTCATAAAGAACTACTCCGTTTCGATCTTCAATTCTCTCCACGGTATGAAGGTTGACGCGGACCCCCTCGTTGGCCGGCACTGCGTAAGCCTGGGCCATGTCAAAGGCTGTTACTCCTTCGGTCAGACCTCCCAGTGCGGCAGCCAGGTTATTATCATCGGGCTTGAGAGTTGTCAGGCCCATTTTTTGGGCATATTCCAATCCCTTTTGAGGCGTCAGCTCAGAAAATATTCTGACGGCCGGGACGTTTTGTGAGCGGATTAAGGCTTCACGGACGGTTATAAGCCCCAGGAAATCGCGGCTAAAATTTTCGGGAGCCCAATCTCCCACAATCAGCGGGGCATCGTCCACAATAGAACCGGGCAGAATTAGTTCTTCTTCCAGTGCCGGAGCATAAACCGCGAGAGGCTTAATGGCAGAACCCGGCTGCCTGGGGCTCAGGTAACGCAAATCCTGGTTTTGCAAGTTATATTCTCTTCCTCCAACCAAGGCCAATACTTCCCCGGTTGAGGGATCCGCGATGACTGATGCTGCCTGCGGCTGGAGAATCCCCGTAGAAGAAAACACTTCATCGGGGTAGCCCTCATAATCCTTTTCTTTAAGAAGCTGTTTCATAAGATCCATGTCCACGCGCTTGTTTTGAGGATAAAGGGTCTCATCGTTAAGAACAGTTTCCGCTGCGGATTGGATCTTTTTATCCATTGTTGTATAAATTTTTAAACCCATTGTATAAACGGCTTTGTAGGCTTCCTCGCGGCTGCCGAACCGGGGAAGGCCGCTTAAAATATCCGCAAGCTCATGATGAATGACGTAGTCGAGAAAGTATGGATGGGGGTATTCCCGGGTTGGAAATTCATGCAGTATTATTTCTTGTTTTTTTGCTTCTTCCCATTGCTCTTCAGTCAGGAAGCGGTTTTCATACATCTTGTGTAAAACCAGGTTTTTCCTTTGCTGGGCGCTGTCAAAATTAATAAAAGGGGAATAATTGTTTGGCGAGCGGGGGATGCCGGCCAGCAATGCCGCTTCAGCAACAGTTAACTCACCGGCGCTTTTGTTGAAGTAATTTCGCGATGCTGCTTCAATCCCGTAAGCTCCGTGGGCAAAATAGATTTGGTTAAGATACATTTCCAGAATTTCACTTTTGGAAAACTGCCTTTCTAATTGTATAGCCAGGTAGGCTTCCTTAATTTTGCGGCTCAGAGTTTTTTCCGGACTTAAATAAGCGTTTTTTACCAATTGCTGTGTTATCGTGCTTCCGCCTTGCTCGATGCTCCATTGTCCCTGGCGCAAGTTCGCGAAAAAAGCTCTGACTATACTCAACGGGTCGATTCCGAAATGCTTATAAAACCTTTCATCTTCAATGGCAATAAAAGCCTGCTGCACATGCAGGGGTATTTCTTCCAGGGGAATATAGATGCGGTTCTGCTCTCCATAAAGCGCGGTTATTTCCTCCCCGTGGCGGTCATAAAAAAGGGATGCCAGGGGAGCATATTTTTCCCATTGCGTAAAATCGGGGATATCAACAACTGAAGAATGGACTACTGTAAGGGTTCCGGCGGTTACTAACAGGATTACAACCAGAAATAAAGCAACCTTTAAAAAGATATTTTTAACCTTATATAAGAGCGTCTTTTTTCGCCCGAACATTTTTACCTGTCCTTTTATAATGTGCTGTTTTTTGAAAAAACAGTCCTCCACTTCAGGATAGAGTAACCTTTATTTGAATTCAAGTTGAAAATTTCTCCAAAAAAAGACATCCCCAAGCAAAACTTGAGGATTCCTTCTAAGTCACGCCCGGGAACAACCTTCTTTATGGTGGGCGTTTCTAGGCTTTTAACGATTTGTGGTTTCCGTTTTCCCGGAACCCTTCGACAGTATTTTTCGTTCCGGAGTACAGACCTATGGAGGAGAGAGCGATTACAATTCCCAGAAAAACAGCTTTTTTGGGGTCATCTGGCGCAAGGTAATAAAAACCGCAGAGTATGCCGATGAGGATGGCAAAAATGGGGCTAAATCTTTTTGGAATCCCAACCCGTTTTAGAAGCTCGACTAAACCCATAATTACAGGCACCAGGGCCATACCGTATATGGTAATCTCGTCCAATTGTCCGACCTCCCGTATGATTAAACTTCCCTGTATATATATTCGGAAGGTCTGAGGAAAAGAACGATAAAGTCGCTGATTCATCGTCAAGTAAAAAACGCTTTAGGCACCTTTTTAACGTTTCTTATGGGCCCGCCGGGTATCCATTTCCATTATATACGCCAGCAGGATAGCTACTGCTTCGTACAGCTCCGCCGGTATTTCCTGCCCTGGTGTGAGTTTGCGCAAAGCTTCGGCAAGGGAGGCATTCTCCTCAACGGGAATTTTGTGTTCTCTGGCCAGGGCAATTATTTTTTCCGCCATTCTTCCCTGTCCTGAAGCCGTTACCACAGGCGTCCTGTCCTGGTTGTTCCTGTAGCGAAGGGCTACGGCAATCTTCGGCTTTTTCTTGTTGTCCAAAAAACTTCCGTCCTTCCTGGAGGGAGCAATTATACCCTTGTATCTAGACTAAAATGTTCCTTTTTGAGGCTGCTTTTCAGGCTTTCTTTTTCTTCCGGAGAAAAAATACTCCAGCTTAAAAAGTTAACAGCCAGGCGGGTTTTCTGTAAAAAGCCGTCTAGAAGCAGCCGGATCTCTTCAAAATCCTCGCAAAGAAAGGTCGCTATTTCTTCCGACTTTGTATACAGGGAACAGTAGTAAAGCCTGCTTTCCCCTTCAAGACGCAGAAGAACAGGACCGAGGTTTTCTGTCTCTATGATAAGATCAAAGAGAAAAGTATGCGAATCCACATCGTGTTTTTTTTTGCCTGCGTCTTCCTTCTTTTTTAAAGCGTACGGAGGAATCCTTACAGTTAAAGGAGTGGGTGTTCCTTCCGAATTGTTGATCAACGTATGCCTGGTTATTACACTTTCTTTTTCTTCCCGCTGCAAATATTCCGCGGCATTCCGCAGCGTTGTCCCTTCGAAATCAGGCAACTTTTTATGATGAAAAGTTTGCCCTTTTTGTTCTTCGGGTATAACGCGGCTTTTGTAGATAAAACTGTTTTTAATTGAGTTAATAAAATTAATAAGGTGCAAAGGGATAAGCCCCCTTCCCGGGACTGCCGGAAACTGCTTTTCGCGGATCTGCCGCGGCTTAAGGGTTATTCACTTTTTTCAATGAGCACTGCTGCTGTACCTTTGATCTCTTTTAATAAAGAAAGGTCATCCGTTATTTTCCCGACAACATTCACGGGACCTGCTGCACGAATTTCATTGCCGTGGCTGGCAGGAGTGGGACCATAGAAAAGGCAGATCGCCCGCATGGGAGGCCAATAGGCAATTTCTCCCGCTTCTAAAACATCCCTGGCGTTTTCCTCCAAAGGAGCGGTTACCTGTGAAGAAAAATAAATTTCCCCTCCCCAGGTACTTCCTTCCCCGGTTATGGGCAAGGATTCATAAATTTTCTTTGCCGTTGCCGTTGAGTTTAAAAATCCTTCCAAGGATAGTTTTTTATCAATTGTAATTCTGATCTTCACTAGCTTCACCTTCTTGCATGTTTTAGCCTCTTTCATAAAGGGCATAATATCTTTATGGGACATATTAAAATGGGAGACCGTTTAAAAATAGGTTTTTTTACCGACAGTTATACACCTTATATCAGCGGAGTTGTGCGCTCGATTCAGATCTTGAGCGAAGAGCTCAATAAAATGGGACACAGTTCCTTTATTTTTTGTCCTGCCTATTCTCAAAAATCAGGGGATCAGAATACTTACCGGTTTTTATCCATACCTGCCCCCACACATCGCGATTTTGCCCTTCCCCTTCCTTTTTCTCCCCGTTTGTCCAACACCGTCCGTTCGCTGGACCTAAATATTATTCATGTCCATACCCCGTTTTTGATGGGCTCCTTGGGAGCAACGACAGCAAGGCGCTTTAATCTTCCTCTGATTTTTACACACCATACTCTTTATCACAGCTATGCCCACTATCTTCCCTTTGGAAGAAAAATAGCTTCCGAAGTTATCAGATGGTGGAACAAAAATTTTTGTAACCGTTGCGATTTGATCATTGCACCTTCTCAATTTGTCAGCGAGCTGATCATACGCAGCGGTGTCCGGACGCCTGTCAGCGTGGTGCCGACAGGTCTTCCCCTGCAATACTGCACAGGGGATCCTCGGTGGCTCAAAGAAAAATTTGTTCTCAACCCCAAAAGTAAAATCTTACTTTATGTGGGCAGGCTGGGAAAAGAAAAAAATATTGTCTTCCTCATTGAAGCTATGGAAGAAATAGCCAAAAGGAGAAAAGATACCGTCTTCGTCCTTGTCGGAACCGGTCCGGAAGAAGCCTGCTTAAAACAACTTGTCCGGGATAGAGGTCTGCAACCGTATATTTTCTTTACCGGACGGGTTGATCACCAGGAATTACAAAATTGTTATGCCGGGGCGAATATTTTTATATTTGCTTCAAAAACGGAAACACAAGGCATGGTGCTTGCTGAAGCAAAAATTGCCGGCCTGCCTCTGGTAGCGCTGTATTCACCATGTATGGCAGAGACGATCTTTCACGGTAAAGACGGCTATCTCGCTCATACTTTAAACGATTTTGTAGAACATGTTCTTTATCTGCTGGATAACGAGGAGGCTTCCATTTCAATGGGGCAAAGGGGAAGATTAAACGCTTTGCGCTTTTCCACCGAAATTTTTGTCTCCAAAATGTTGGATTCCTACTACAGCGCCTTTCAATACAAGCGTGCCAAAGAAAGAACCTACGCCTTCTGACAGAGAGCTTCCGCCTTTTTAAGCCTTTCGATAACTTTTTCTTTTCCCAGGAGAACCATTATTTCTAAAAGTTCGGGTCCCATGGTACGCCCTGTTAAGGCAAGCCTTGCGGGTATGTTTATTTTCGAAAGCGGGAGGTTAAGACTTTTGCCAAGGTTTTTCAGCTTGAGATTGATCGTTTCTTTCTGGAAAGGTTCTACCTCCTGCAAGGCTTTTATGATTTCCTTAATAACTAATTCTGCCCCTTCCCTGCCAAAATGCTTGGCGACCTCTGCCTGGTCATAGGGAAAATTTTCGCTGAAAAAAAATTCAGAGGCATCAGCGATTTCTTGAAGGGTTTTCACTTTTTCCCTGACCAGATCCACTACCTTTTCTATGTACTTCCGGTCCTCCTCTGTCTGTACGCCGAATATTAATTTTTTCTTTTGCAAAAACGGTACTGCCATTTCCCCGATTATACTTTTTTCTTTGGTTCTCAGGTAATGGCTGTTGAGCCAGGTTAATTTTTTTAGATCATAGATAGAGGCGTTTTTCCCTACTTTCTCCAGGGAAAAAAGCGAAATCATCTCTTCTATAGTCATGATTTCCCTGTCTCCTCCCGGTGACCACCCGAGGAGTGCCAGATAGTTTATTAGGGCTTCGGGAAGGATGCCCATATCCCTGTATTCCTGGACGGAAGTTGCCCCGTGCCTTTTGCTGAGTTTGCTGTGATCCGGCGCTAGGATCATGGGAACATGGGCATAAACAGGGATAGGGATTCCCAATTGCCGGCAAATAATTTGCTGACGGGGTGTATTGGAAAGATGCTCTTCAGCCCGGATCACATGAGTAATTTTCATCTTGGCATCGTCAATGGCAGAGGCAAAGTTGTAAGTGGGAAAGCCGTCAGATTTGACGATAATGAAATCGTCAAAGATCTTATTTTCAAAAGTTACCCTGCCCCTGATAAGATCGTTTACCACAGTCACTCCCTCTTCAGGGACTCGAAGGCGAATGACAAAGCTTCGGCAGGTCTTTTTTTTCTCCTCAATTTCTTGCGGGGATAAATTGCGGCAGACTCCGCTGTATCTGGGAGGAAGTCCTTTTTGTGCGTTTCTTTCCTTTTGCTTGGCCAATTCTTCCGCAGAACAAAAGCAATAATAAGCTTTGCCGCTATCCAGAAGTTTTTGTACTTCCTCCTGATAAATTGGCAGGCGCTGAGTTTGAAAGTAAGGGCCGAATTCCCCGTCCTTTCGGGGGCCTTCATCCCAGTCCAGGCCGAGCCATTCCATTGAGTCCAGAATTGTTTGCAAAAATTTATCAGAAGATCGTTGCTGATCGGTATCGTCAATGCGCAGGATCATTTTGCCGCCTTGATTCCGTGCAAAAAGCCAGTTGAATAGCGCTGTTCTAACTCCGCCAATATGCAGCTCTCCAGTTGGACTGGGCGCAAATCTGACCCTTACTGTCATTTTAGCCACCTCACTGATTTCCATTATTATACCGTTTTGTTTTATTTCTTCTTTTTCAGCAAAAATCCTGCTTTGGCAAGCCTTTCTAATTTTCTTCTTTAAAATGCTTCGGCAAAAGAAAGCCTCTTTAAATTAAAAAAGAGGCTTTCTGATTGTGCTCTTTCAATGGATTATACCCAAAAAAATACTACTTTATAAACAAAGTATTGAAAGTAAGGGGTCAGGATATTTCATCGCGGAGCATCCCAATTTCCCAGACTTCGGGAACAGGAGAATAAGAATCCTTGCCCAAGTATTCCCTTTTAAACTCTTGTCCCCCCCTGTAAAAGACTCTGTACACTTCCACCGTTACTCCCGGTTTTCCCTCCTGAATTTTTTCCCGGTAGGAAGAGGGTTTATCCTCGGAATTCCGGAAATGAACGGGTGGAGAAACTAACTGCTGGTTTTGGGTAAGAATTTTAACTTCCGTCAGCTGTTCCGGGTCTCCAAAAAAATACACATTTAAGCAGTTTTTAGCCACATAAGCATGAATCAAAATATTAGTTTTCAAGTTGTTTTGAAATTTTAAGTCAAGGTAATCATAAGCCACGGTAGCATCCAGGCCGGGGGGGAGATAGGAAACGGACAATCTGTGATTATGGCGTTCTATAATTCTTAAACCAGCCTTTAATGCCGCATTGTAAATGGTGGATGAGACCTGGCATATGCCTCCTCCCGCTCCCATGACGAATTGCTCATTGACAATAACCGGGGCTTCTTTAAAACCGTTCTTTAGCGATGCCTCCCCTACAACCTGATTAAACGAAAAAACTGCCCCGGGGGTAAGCAGAAAATTATCTATTTTTTTAGCTGCAAGCGAGATATTGTGGACTCTGTTTTGGTTTTCCAGGCTAAATTGTGTGCTTGCTGCTGCGATTTTTTCTTTAATTCCTGAGGCCAAAATATCCGATATGGTAATTTGCGGATAAAGCGGTTCCGTTTCAATATTGATATCCAGAGGAAAAGCCGGCCAGGAAGAACACCTTTTCTGAATTTCTTCGCTTAAATGAGCGGTTTTTGCTTTTTGCCCCTTAAGAGCGGGACGAAATCGTAAAGCACCCTTTTCAGCCCGTACCTCAGCATCTACGGGTGAACGGTAAAGCTCATTATTGATGCGAGAAAAAACAAGATGCATCTTATCGTTATCCACGATAAAATAAGCAGGTATCATTAATCCGTCCCTGAAAATATGAAATTTCTCCGGATAGTTGAATGGCCTGCTAAGGGTTTTAATTTCTCTCATTAGCCGTTCCTCGTCTATTTTTAAACCCATTTCAGACAGGGAATGAAGGACTGTTCCTCGACCATCGGGAAGGATAAGGCGGATTTTTTCTTTTCCCATTTTCAGGTCTATGTCTTTGATTATTTTTTCAATTTCCTGAAATGTTTTCCCTCCGATGTAATACTCACCGACAAAAAGACCGGCTGCCGACCTTTCACGAAAATATAAAAATTCTCCGGTAGCAAAGAAAAAAAATACAATTAAGAAAACGGTCAGCCATAGAATTCCTTTTTTTCGGAAGTTTTTCTTAAGCAACAGTACATACCCCACATCATTTTTTAAAAATTACGCAAACATACTATTATTATATATTTATGTTTGGCCGAGGTTAACCTAAAATAAAAAAAAGGGGGATTCCCCTTCCTTTCTAAAAAATGAGAAAAATAGCTGAAAGCCCCTAAACCAGTGGGCTTTCAGCTATGATATGTTTTCCCTTATCCATATATCCATTTATCAAGTTCTTTTTCATACGATACAATTTCATCCTGGGAGAAGAAAAGGCTGATTTCCCTGGCCGCGCTTTCCGGTGAATCAGAACCGTGGACAATATTGTTCCCGGTGAAAAGCCCGAAATCTCCACGAATAGTCCCCGGTAATGCCTCCTGAGGGTCAGTTTTTCCCATCATTGAGCGAACGACCTGGATTGCATTTAGGCCTTCCCAAATCATGGCTACAACAGGGCCAGAGGTAATAAAAGAAACCAGATCATCAAAAAAAGGCTTTCCCCGGTGCTCGGCATAATGGCGCTCCGCCAATTCCTTGCTTATTCTCATTAATTTTAAAGCGACCAGCTTAAGCCCTTTTTTCTCAAAACGCCCAATAATTTCACCGATTAAATTTCTTTGAACTGCATCAGGCTTTATCATGGAAAAAGTTTGTTCCATTAATTGTTTACCTCCATTTTTAAAAGTGTTCAGGTAGAAAAAAGTGGATTGTTATCTTCAATAATGCGGTTACTTTGGGAACGAAGAAAACGTATATCTTTTGTCAGGGAAAAGAGCGCCTGATGTGTTAACCCGTCATAAAAGCGCAAATCCGTTATCTCTCTTTCTTCAAGGATGCTGTTAATTTTTTCATTACTGAAATTCAACGCGCTGACTGTTTGGGAAGCAAAAATAAAACCCCACTCTGTGTCAAATGAAGGAATGTATGTTCCGTAGGAATCTACAATTTTGAAATGTCTTTTTAGTGTATTGTAAATTGCAGCGTGGCATTGGAACAACTTGGGGTTTAGATTATCGGCCTGAAGGGCGATATGTCCCCCAGGTCTAAGGCGCTCAGCGACAGTTTTATAAAATTCGGTGGTAAAAAGAAGGTAACAGGGTCCGTTATCAAGGGGCTCCGGAAGATCAAGGAAGATAATATCCCATTGCTCCGTATTTTCTTCCAAGTACTTTCTGGCATCCATATACAGCACTTCAACTCTCGGATCTTCGAAAGTACCTTGACTCCACTGGGGAAGGTACTGTTTGCATAATTCCACGGTTTCTTTATCGATATCAACCATAACCAGTTTTTCAACAGAGCGGTGTTTGAGTATTTCTCTTAAGACAGCCCCTTCTCCGCCTCCTGCAACAAAAATTTTTTTTGGTTCCGGGTGAAGAACCATGGCAGGATGGATGAGCGCTTCATGATAGATATACTCATCAAACTGGGATGATTGAATTTTTCCGTCGAGTATCAAGCAACGCCCGAAAAAATCTGTATCAATAATTTCTACTCTTTGAAAAGCTGTTTTCCCACTATAGATGTATCTGTCCACTCCGTGCATATGAGCCTGCGTAGGATGTGTGTATTCAATAAACCATTTCCAGGCACGGGATGGCACAATTAATCCCTCCCTTTAATAATTTTTTCAAGGATATTACACAGCAGATACTTGCTGGTTTTCTTGAATTTCCATCTCAAAAACACCCCGTTGTATTTCTTTGGCCGCCATACGTTTCGATTTAAAAAGCTTCTTTAAGTAATGACAAGAAACCCATGGGTCGACTGACGTACCGCATGTAAAAACGTCTACTGCAGCATACCCGTACTCAGGCCACGTATGAATGGCTAAATGCGATTCAGAAATGACTACGACGCCGCTTACTCCCTGGGGACTGAACTGGTGAAAAACAACTTCCCTGATTTCAGCGCCTGCCTCCAGAGCGGCATTTACCATAATTTCTTCTATTTGGGCCTGATTGTTAAGTATCTCCGGTGAACAGCCGTAAAGTTCGGCTAAAACATGACGGCCTAAAGCGTTCAATTATATACCCCCTTTTTTTCCGTTTAAATGTCAAAATAAATTGTAACAAATAAGGTAAAAAAGTCAATGATTACTCACATTTTTTTGTCAAACAAAAAAAAATTACTGCAAGGCAAATTGCCACAAAAAACATAGGCCGAAAAAGCCTAAAAGAAAGGAAAATACGCCTTGGAGATCGGTGTATCAGAAAAGCTAAAGAGCCAAGTTTAGCGTCTTGCATAAAAAATAAGCCCTTTAAAAAGGACTTAATCAGATTTTATTTTTTCAGCCGGGAGTTGCCGCTCCCGGTTTTGCTTGCTTATATTGTAAAATTTTACCCGAATTACAACACTTATTGTACTTCTGACCGTTTTTGGCTTTATTATGTTAACGGCACTCTTTACGAGTGCCGATGTTTTCGTGGTCGGAGCGACAGGATTTGAACCTGCGACCTCTTGACCCCCAGTCAAGCGCGCTACCAAGCTGCGCCACGCCCCGCACGCCTAATTATAGCAGTTTAAAAGTAAAGTGTCAACACTAACCAAGAGAATTGATCAGGGTAAACTAAATTTATAAGTTGTAGGTAGTTTTCTTTTACAAAAATCATTAACAGCCTGTACCTTGGGATTTCCCTTTATAATCATTTATAATCATTCTGCTATTTCGATTTATTACGATGATTGAAGCCAACACTTGCAGTCTCCATAAGAGAGGTTTCTATTTATAGCTTCAGTTGTCCCTGTATCAAATATTGTATATTTCTGGATTTTTACATTTAAAATATATAATTTTACAACAAGCCAAATCGGTCTATAAGTAACACACAAGTAACAAAACTATTCTCAAAGGGTATTGTTTGTTACTAGTCGAATCCTGCGCTTACCTGGGAAATAAAACAAAAAAACCGGGACCCGAAGGCACCGGCTGAAAAATGTATGTGTGGAGGTTAGGTTTTACTGCTTCATTATTCCACTGCCTGTCCGTCCACGTAACTTTCTCCAGCATAAAAGCAATTATGCTGCCGGTGATTGCAAAGTACGAGTCCCGGTCGATTTGCGCGCCGGCTACTTCATTTTTACAACAAACAAAAAATTTGCCTGAACCAACAAAAACTTCCGGCTTTTCAGCCGGATCCAGATAGCAGCCGATTAGCACCGTTGGCTCATCGCCAATTTTTAGAAATGTGTATAATATCGCCACCGTAAAGGCCACGTTTAAAAGGATTACCAGCGTGACAATTCCCTTTGAAAACTCATCAGTACGTCCATCTTCTTTTCGGACCGATATCAACATGCGTATAGGTAGCGGCATACCCTATGCCGCCGTCGGCAAAGTATTTTTCGCAAATCTTCCTCTGTTCCGCAATAGGCAGTCCCACAATAACTATATCTGCCGCTGTGCCCTTTAAGTGCTGGCTGCTCACAGCCCCGCTTACCTTCTTGTTGTGCGCTGGGCACCTATAGCCCGAGTTAACAACTACGGCCCTTCTTGTCTCTGTCCGGAGGGCCTGTAACCGCTTGAGCAACTCACTGTGCAGTTTTACCTGCTGGCAGCCGCATTTGCATTGAAACTCTCTGAGCGTAAAGTTTTCACTGACTTTGATATTGTTCATATTTGACACCTCCTCACCTCGGAAATGATTGGATATACCATATTATAACTCCCCAGCAGTGCCAAGAATAGTTATATTTAACGCCTTGATCATCCATCCAGTTAGCTCGTCAATCTTCTTGCATAGGTTTTGGATCGTCCCCAAATTGCTTAAAGATGGCGAAAAGGCCGATGTAGCTGTAGTCGGCCCTCCCCATAACGGGTGCGATGCTGCCTTACTGAATACATTGGCAAAAATGCAGCCGCAAAGAATCGTCTATGTATCCTGCAACCCCGCCACACTGGCTTGGGATTTGAAAATACTTCATCAAAAAGGCTACACACCGCTAGAAGCCCAGCGGGTGGACATGTTCCCGCACACAGGCCATATTGAGTGCACTTATGAAGTGCCGGGAGTAAAACGTCTTACGGAATAACCCTTTTATTTTTTAGAGTAATTGCGGGCACCCTGCGTACTAATTCGTATAGTGCCTTGCTTTTTTCCCCTTATTCTTCCACATCCACCTTCACGCCAGACTTGAATTTCACAGTGAATTAATTCTTATGGACAGTCGCCTTTTCAAGCAGCTTTTGTGTGCGATTTATAGTTTTCTGAATATTTTAGATTACTTTGACAAACAGGTAAAAAAACAATAAAATATGGTTTGTGAGCCGAAAGAGCAATCTTAATGATAAAGCAGAAACAACAAATTATTTATTATTTAATGTAGGTTTTGAAAATGGAAACAAGAGTCGCTATTATCGGGATTATTGTTGAAGATGGTAATTCAGTTGAAAAACTTAATAGCATTTTACATGACTATGGAAAATTCATTATCGGTAGAATGGGTTTGCCATACCGTGAAAAAGGTATCAGTATAATAAGTATTGCGGTTGATGCACCTCAGGACATAATCAGTGCACTTTCGGGGAAACTCGGAAGGCTGCCTGGGGTAAGCACAAAAGTACTATATTCAAAAGTAACCGGTAAGGCGAAAAAAGAGGTATTTGATGAAGCAGCTCATTGATAAGCTTTATAAAACAAGTAATCTTTCACCGGCAGAATACAAAGAGCTGATTGATAATCGGAATTCTGAACTATCGGAATATCTTTTTGAAAAAGCAAGAGCCGTCCGGATTGAAAACTATGGGTATGATGTGTATATACGGGGGCTGATAGAGTTTACAAACTATTGCAAAAATGATTGCTATTATTGCGGTATTCGAAAAAGTAACTGCAGAGCGGAGCGGTACCGTTTGACAAAGGAGCAGATCCTTGAGTGCTGTTCGGTCGGATATGACCTCGGCTTTCGTACTTTTGTGCTGCAAGGGGGTGAAGACGGGTATTTTACGGATGATAAAATAATTGATATTATCCGTTCCATCAAAACCAGTTACCCGGACTGTGCTGTTACCCTTTCTATAGGGGAAAAAAGCTATGAAAGCTATAAGGCGTTTTTTGATGCCGGTGCAGAGCGTTATCTGCTGCGACATGAAACGGCAAATGCTGAACATTACGGAAAACTACATCCCAAAGCACTTTCCCTTGATAGTAGAAAGCAGTGCCTATATAATTTAAAAGATATAGGTTATCAGGTTGGATGTGGATTCATGGTGGGCTCTCCCTTTCAAACCACCGATTGCCTTGTTGAGGATTTATTGTTTATTAAGCAACTAAATCCCCACATGGTTGGCATCGGTCCGTTTATACCACACCGCGGAACGCCGTTTGCGGATAAGGAAGCGGGAACGCTTGAACTGACATTGTTTTTGGTCGGTATTATTCGTTTAATGCTTCCGCCCGTTCTGCTACCTGCTACCACTGCACTTGGGACAATTCATCCCAAAGGCAGGGAACTTGGTATTCTTGCCGGAGCAAATGTAATTATGCCCAATCTTTCACCTAAAAGTGTAAGGCAAAAATATTTGCTCTATGACAACAAAATCTGCACGGGGGATGAAGCTGCAGATTGCCTATGCCGTATGAAAAAACGAATGGAAGGTATAGGTTATCATGTAACTATCTCCCGAGGAGATCATAAATCTATTCTTTAAAATGCTTCTATTACTGAAGGGAAAGATATATTTCTGACCCGAATAAGAAAGAGGTTTTATTATGTACAATCCAAAATCATCAAAAGCTGAAGAGTTTATTTCACATGAAGAAGTTCTTGAAACGCTTAGGTATGCGGAAAAGAACAAAAATAATGCTGAGCTTATTGACAGTATTATTGAGAAGGCGAAGCTTCGCAAAGGACTTTCTCACAGGGAGGCTTCGGTGTTGCTTGCGTGTGAGATCCCCGGTAAAAATGAAGAGATCTATGAACTTGCCAAGCAGATCAAAAACGATTTTTACGGCAACCGTATTGTATTGTTTGCGCCTTTATACCTTTCCAACTATTGCATAAATGGCTGTGTTTACTGTCCGTATCATAAGAAGAACCAACACATCACCAGAAAGAAAATGACACAGGAGGATGTTCGCCGGGAAGTTATCGCACTTCAGGATATGGGCCATAAACGCCTTGCAATAGAAGCCGGAGAAGACCCTGTAAACAATCCCATTGAGTATATACTTGAGTGTATTGACACAATTTACAGTATCAAGCATAAAAATGGCGCAATCCGCCGCGTTAATGTCAATATTGCTGCAACCACGGTTGAAAATTATAAAAAGCTTAAAGCAGCAGGTATAGGTACTTATATACTCTTTCAGGAGACTTACCATAAGGAAAGCTATGAAAAATTACATCCGACCGGTCCAAAGCATAATTATGCCTATCACACCGAAGCAATGGACAGAGCTATGCTTGGCGGCATAGACGATGTCGGCCTGGGTGTATTGTTTGGACTTGAAAACTATCGCTATGAATTTGCAGCTTTGCTGATGCATGCAGAGCACCTTGAAGCGGTATTCGGTGTTGGCCCGCATACTATCAGTGTACCAAGAATCCGTCCTGCTGATGACATTGATATGTCGGTATTTGTCAACGCAATAAATGATGATATATTCGCTAAAATTATCGCGTGCATTCGTATTTCTGTGCCATATACGGGAATAATCGTATCAACCAGGGAAACCAGGGCAACAAGGGAACGGGTACTCAGTCTGGGTGTTTCCCAGATCAGTGGTGGTTCCAAGACAAGTGTTGGAGGATATTACGAGCCCGAACCGGAAGATGAAAATTCTGCACAATTTGATATAAATGACACGAGAACCCTTGATGAAGTTGTTAAATGGCTGATGGAACTTGGCTATGTCCCAAGCTTTTGTACTGCCTGCTATAGGGAAGGCCGGACCGGCGACAGATTTATGAGTATCTGCAAGAGCGGGCAGATTCAGAACTTCTGCCACCTAAATGCCATCATGACACTGAAAGAGTATCTGGAAGATTATGCTAAACCAGAAACAAAGGCAGTCGGCGAGGCGCTTATCCAAAAAGAGTTGGCGAAAATTCCCAATGATAAGGTCAAAAAGATTGTAGAAGAAAAACTGGTAAAAATCGGTAACGGAATTCGTGATTTCAGGTTTTAAAGGGTGAGCTGCATGGGACTAAATACAACGCCGTCAGCAAATCGTATTCACATAGGCTTTTTCGGGAAGAGAAACTCAGGTAAATCGAGTCTTGTAAATGCCGTCACGGGGCAGGATCTTGCTGTTGTTTCCCATGTAAAAGGTACAACCACCGACCCGGTATACAAATCCATGGAACTGCTTCCTATTGGCCCCGTTATGATCATCGATACACCTGGAATTGATGATGAAGGAGCTTTGGGAGAGCTGCGCGTGAAAAAAAGCCGCCAGGTACTTAACAAAACCGATGTTGCCGTTCTGGTAATAGATTCTGTCAGTGGTAAATCAAAGGAAGATGAAGAGCTGATCGCCCTGTTTGATGAAAAGAAGATCAATTATATCGTTGTCTACAATAAAGCCGATTTACTGGCACAAGAACCGCCTGAAACCGATAATGCAATCGTTGTCAGCGCAAAAACAGGGTACAATATTGAAACGCTGAAGGAAAAAATTGCAGCTTTGGCAGAAACGGAAGAACCTAAAAGGAAAATAGTGGGTGACCTTATTGAGCCGTCGGATTTTGTTATGCTTGTTACACCGATTGACAAGTCTGCTCCAAAGGGACGGCTAATACTGCCTCAACAGCAGACTATCCGTGATATTCTGGATGCCGGTGCTACTGCTATTGTAGTAAAAGATCCTGAATTCCGCGAAACCCTTGAAAACCTCGGTAAAAAGCCAAAACTTGTTATTACGGACAGTCAGGTGTTTGCGAAGGTGTCTACTGATACGCCGAAGGATATTTTTCTGACTTCGTTTTCCATCCTTTTTGCTAGATACAAAGGCGACCTTGAAATTGCTGTAAAAGGTGTAAAAACGCTTGATTTCCTTCAGGATGGCGATACTGTTCTCATTTCTGAAGGATGCACACATCACCGACAGTGCGACGATATAGGCACGGTAAAGCTGCCGCGCTGGATGAAAGATTATTCCAAAAAGCAGCTGAATTTTAAATTTACATCAGGTACTGAATTTCCTGATGATCTGTCTCCATACAAGCTGATTGTTCACTGCGGGGGCTGCATGCTCAACGAAAGAGAGATGAAATACCGTCAAAAATGTGCTATGGATCAGCATGTGCCGATAACCAATTATGGCATTCTGATTTCATATATGCAGGGAATCTTGGATAGAAGCATCGCCATATTCCCGCATATATTGGCGGAAATTGAGAAGTAATTACATTCATACGTAACAAACGGCTCTAAAAGAACAACTCGGCATTTCAGATCGTCCGTAAAGGCAAAAATAAATTACTAAAATAGCGGTACTTCATTTACCGGGGAATAGACAAAACTTCCGGCAACGATTAACAGAGTGGTTTAACGTAAGTCTTTAGAAATTTACTCTTTGCAAAAATAAATTCTTTAGGATAATATATAATAATTAATGCCAAAAAAAGACGTCTAAACATTACATAGGAGGATGCGAAAATGGCAAAGGAAGCCAAAGACTATATAAAAGTACCTGCTACTATGTTAAAGAAGATTGCTGCAGAGCTTTTAGAGGAATACAATGTCCCCCCCGATCACGCCAGTATTGTAAGCGATGTGCTTGTTACCGCGGATTTGAGAGGAGTGGAATCCCATGGGATTGGCCGCCTTTTTCCTTACTACATCTCAAGGTTACAGAAAGGTTATATGAACCCCCGGCCCAGCCTTCAAATCTCCAGCAACTTTGGGGCTATTTTTAGCCTGGATGCTGATAACGGTCTTGGGCATGTGGCCTGCTATACAGCCATGAAAAAATGCATCGAACTGGCCGGGAAATTTGGTATCGGCATCGGGGGTGTCAAAAACAGCAATCATTTTGGCATCGCCGGGTATTATTCCATGATGGCCCTGCAAGAGGGAATGATTGGAATCTGCATCTCCAACTCTCAACCTTTAGTCATGCCCACATTTTCTAAAAAGCGCCTTCTGGGGACGAATCCCCTCAGCATAGCAGTACCGGCAGGGAAATATCAACCTTTTGTCCTCGATATGGCAACCAGCGTTGTACCAATTGGCAAGATAGAGGTTTACCGGCGTAAAGAGCTGAAAGTTCCCCCCGAATGGGGTGCAGACAGCCATGGTATGCCAACATCTGACCCTGCCGAAATTTTCGAAGGCGGGGGGCTCTTCCCCCTGGGGGGCCCCGAAGAAACCGGCGGCTATAAAGGATATGGCCTGTCTGCTGCCATTGACATCCTCTCCGGAGTACTGACAGGTTCATCTTTCCTGGCAGGTGTCTTAAACGCAAGAGTCCGGCCCGAACCGTGTGGGGTCGGCCACTTTGTTGCTGCTCTTCAGGTGGAGGCTTTCATGGAGATGTCGGAATTCAAAGAGCGGATGGACAGGTTTATTGAAGAATTAAAAACAGCTCCCCTTGCTGATGGGTGCGATAAAATTTATATTGCCGGTGAAAAAGAGTTTTCAAAGTGGGAAAAGAACTTAAAAGACGGTGTCCCGATCCATAGAAAAGTTTGGGAAGAGCTTACCGATTTATGCCTTAAACATAATATTAGGCCACCTGAAGCTTGCACTGTATAGCCTTTGTTGAGGCTTATGGTTATTATTAAGCGCGGCTCATCCGGTAATAACATGAGCCGCGCTTTTACTTTTAAGTGTTACAAAGAAAATCCAAATCCTCTTTACCTACCTACCTACTACCACCTACCTACTACCTACTACCTACTACCACCTACCTACTACCTACCTACTTACTTACCATCCTTTATCCCGGCAAGCCTTTTGGCGAGCTGCTTTTTCTCTTCCAGGTTAACTTCCCGGAAAATAGTAACGCGGTGTGCTTCGGGCGAACCGCCGCCGTGGATGTCCGAGACGGTGTCCGCGCTTTCCAGGGCAAGTTTTTCGGCCAGGCGGAAAAGTTTGATGCGGTTTTCCACCGGATACCCATCAGCCCCCTTCAGGTATTTCTTGACCAGATGGCCGATTTCAGGGTTTTCAAAATCCCGGTCTGAGGGCAGGTCTGCCACGAAACCTCCGCATACATCAACCATCAAACGGGTAGCTTCGGCCATCTCTTTGCCTTCATGGATTTTGGAGGCGTTTGCAAGCACTGTGTCAATGAAATAGGTCCCGGAAGGCTCTTTTCTCCCTTCATAGGAAGAGGCTAAACAGCACCCGTAAAGGGTTTCTGCCCGGTGGATCATTTCAATTACTTTCTGCTTTAAATGGCCGGCTTTAGAAGTGCCGTTATAATCCATCGCGCATAGGGCTGTCCCGACCATGCAGTCGATTTTTCCGGCTTTACAACCGCCGTGGCTCTGGCGGTGGAAGGATGAGAAGCGCAAAACCATTTCGGTGGCAAATTCAGTCTCACCGCACATGAATACCCTTTCCCAGGGTACAAACACGTCATTGAAGATGAGCATGGGGCAGTACTTGGAATAATAGACATTACCTATATCACAGCCCTGCAATTCCCGCATATCCAGGGTGGAACGTCCCACGACGTGGATGAGCCCCGGAGTGTCGGCAGGCACGGCAAAGGAAATGGAGTACTCTTCATCTCCCTTGCTGAGCGCACGGGTGGGCAAGACAACAATTTCGTGGGAGGAAAGGGAGCCGGTCTGATGGGCCTTGGCACCCCTTACGACAATACCGTCCTGGCGGCGCTCCACCACGTGCAGATACATATCCTTATCATCCTGAGCGCTGGGGCCTTTGGACCGGTCCCCTTTAACATCGGTAACACCTGCATTGCAGGTAAGATCGTTTTTCTGAACATACTTTAAAAACTCTATAAAATTTTTATAGTAAGAAGTCCCGTACTTCTGGTCAATGTCGTAAGTAACTATTGAGAGGGTCGAGAGGCAGTCCAACCCTGTGCAGCGCTGATGGCAGGTTCCCACATAGCCGCCCAGTTTGCGGTTTAACTTGACCCTGGCTACCAGGTCTTCAATTGATGACGGGGGTAAGGTGAAACGGTTGACCGGCTCGTTGATAAGAGGGCTCTGGGTGACTACCAGGTCCCGGTACTCTTCCTTTTCGGCAATTTCATAGGTTGCTGCAGTGGCCTCAATGCCTGCCCGCAGCCTGGGGTTGTCCACCACATTTGTGACTTTTTCGCCAAACATGTAGGCAGTGGGCTTCATCTGGCGCAAAGATTCAATGTACTCTTCTTTTGTTTTTAAACCCATAGTATCTTCCTCCTAATCATTCTTTTATTAAAGACAAGGATTCCCTTGTGTCCTTTCTACAAGCATTCCTTGATCAGGACGGCAACGTCGCTTGGTTTTGAAGCAACCAGGGCACCGGCTTTTTTAAAAGCTTTGATCTTGCTTTCCACCGTTCCCTGTCCTTCTTTTTTAATAATTGCTCCGGCATGTCCCATTCGGCGCCCTGAAGGGGCGGTGCGCCCGGCGAGATAAGCAATGACCGGTTTCTTCATTTCCTTAATAAATTCAGCTGCTTCCTCTTCTGAACTTCCTCCAATTTCGCCAACAATAATAACTGCCTCTGTTTCGGGGTCCACCTCAAATTCCTGTAAAATTTTAATCATCCTCGAACCTACCACAGGATCTCCTCCCACACCGACCATGGTGCTCTGGCCAAGGCCGACTTCGTTTAAAAGCCCGGCCATTTCGTAGGAAAGAGTACCGCTACGGGAAATTATGCCAATTTTCCCTTCAGTAAACATATTTCCCGGCATAATTCCCAGCTTTCCAATGCCAGGGCTTATAATGCCGGGAGTATTCGGCCCCAAAAGCCAGGCGCCGTTTTTTTCGGCTGCACTTTTCATCTGCAGCACATCGTGAAGGGGAACATGCTCGGGGATGGCAACCACCAGCTTTATACCGGCATCTATAGCCTCCAGGACAGCGTCCCGGAGAAAAGGTCCGGGAACAAAAAGAACAGTAGCATTAGCTCCGTGTTTTTCTACTGCTTCGTAAACATCATCGTAAACAGGCAAGTCATGTACTGTTTCACCACCTCTTCCTGGAGTTACTCCAGCAACAAGCTTGGTCCCATAATCCAGCATCCAGGCGGTCTGGACGCTGCCGATGCGGCCTGTAATCCCTTGCACAACGGCTCTGGTTTCGTTGTCGAGCAAGATGCTCACCTAAATCACCCCTTCGCCTACTATTTTAGTCTTTTCGTTGCTGGAGTTTATCAAATTTATAATGCTTTCCACCGCGTCTTCAGTTTTAACAGAAGTGATTACGGTAATGCCGCCTTCTTTGAGGATTTCCCAGCACTCTTCCTGCTTATTGCCCAGGGCTTTCACAACAATGGGAGGAGACTCCCTCTCCCGTACGAAACGGACAATACCTTTTGCTCCTTTTTCGATGGGGTTCACTCCCCCGTAAATATTAATTACCACGCCGGTAACTTGGCCATTTTTACAAACAAGTTTAAGGGCATTGTACATAAGATCTTCGGTGATACCTCCGCCGGTCTCTAAAAAATTTGCCGGAGGAAAGCCCATATCCTCTAACATGTCCATGGTGGCCATGGCCAAACCTGCTCCGCTGCCGATAACACCGATAGAACCATTGAGTTTTATATAAGTTACCCCGATATCGCGGGCTTCCTTCTCCAGTAAATCACGCTCTTCCCAAAATTTTTTTTCGAACTTCTGCCGGAAAAGCGCGTTGTCATCTACTTCCACCTTGGCATCTAAAGCAATTATACGATTGTCCGGAAGTATTACAAGTGGGTTTATTTCTCCTGTAAGCAGATCATACTTCAGAAAGATATGAAGAAGTTTAGAGGCAATTTTTGTAAGTTCCTCCAAAATTTTGCCTTGGAAACCACCCTGGCGGATAAAATGCCTTAATTGGTAAAGAGGAGGAGGCTCCAAGGGATCTACAATTAAGCGGAATACTTGTTCGGGTTTGCTCTCAGCAACCTGTTCAATATTCATACCGCCTTCAGGTGAAAAAAGAAAAACTATGTCTCCTGTATCAATATCCACTACTAAACCCATGTATATTTCCTTAGTAATATCAATTTTTTCTTCTATAAGAAGTTTTTCAACGGAAAACTCTTCTATATCAAGGTGGAATAGCTTTTCAGCCTCCGAGCGGATATACTGAAGGTTATCAACAAATTTAATACCTCCTGCTTTACCTCTTCCTCCTACAGGCACCTGCGCTTTTAAGACAATATTTTCGCCTAACTGTGCTGCAGCCTCTTCAGCCTCCAGGGCACTTGTTACTACCGTTCCCCGAGGGACAGGTATGCCGTTTTCTGCAAATAGTTCTTTGCCCTGGTATTCCAAAAGTTTCATTATCTCTCCCCCTTTATGTATTAGATAGATATTTATTTTGGATGCTTCTACCTTGGCCAGGCAGAGTTTTTGGCAGCAACGTTTCTTTTTGGCCAATACAGACTTAATTTTATCATAAAAGTGGGTAAAATAAACTAGTTTTTTCGTAATTTGTATCTGTAAATGGCATGATTGATTCCGAATTATTCCGAAATAATAAAAAAAAGCCCTTTTGAATGCTATTAACTTAAGAAAAACACGGGGTTCACAAAAAAACCCCGTGTTTATAGGGAAAAATTTCATATTAAAAAAAACTATCGCTACATTATTTTAAGCTGAGGCTAGTTGCCATATTTCGGTTTTAACAGGAAGCATGCTTGCTGAAATGGTTACTGATGAAGGAAAATGCTTAATATCCGTTGCATTTTTTAAAAAATCCTCAATGCCCTTGATAGGTATTTTGCAGTGTTCTGTCTTGTAGTGCATGGGGATGACAATCCTGGGCTTTAGCTCTTCGACAAATTCCCAGGCTTTCTGGCCGTTAATAGTATACACGCCCCCCACTGGCAGCAGCAGGACATCCAATCCTTTGAGAAATTCCTTCTGCTGCCGGCTTAATTGTGATTCGCCGTAGTCGCCCATGTGGGCTATGGTAACACCGGACATGTTCCATTTAAAAATTATGTTTGTACCCCTTTTCTTTCCCTGAGCGTCATCGTGAAAGGAGGGACATCCTTCGATCTTAACATTATTAATATCAACCGGCGATGTCTCCTTAATAACCTGATACGTTCCTTTAAGTAGAGAAACGTTATTGTGATCAAAGTGTTCATGGCTTACCAGGACAACATCTGCCTCCAACTCCGGTACAGGGTAACCCACCTGCTCATCAAACGGGTCCGTTATCAGTTTGAGATTTGGGTTTTCAAAAAGAAACATGGCATGGCCAAACCAGGTAATTTTAATTTCACTCATTTTACTCTCTCCTTTTTCATATTATTAAGTATTTCTTTATTTTTAATGAGGGCCATATTCAGCCTATATTTTGATCGTCATTATCTTTGCCCGCTGGTTTTCTGTTCATGGTTTGTATAATGGTTATAAATAGCCTGAAACTGATCGCTGATTTGAAGAAACTTCCCGACGATTTCAGGATCGAAATGTGTGCCTGAACCTTCCCGGATTCTTTTTACAGCCTCCTCATGAGTTAGAGCTTTTTTATACGGGCGTTTGGAAACAATGGCATCGTAAGCATCGGCAAGGGCAAAGATTCTGGCTGAGAGCGGAATATCTTCTCCTTTTAAGCCCAATGGATAACCGCTTCCATCAAACTTTTCATGGTGTGAACCGGCAATTTCCACTGCCATCAGCAGGTAGCCCCTGCTCACTTTTTGTTCGCCTATGATTGATAGAATAGCCTCTGCGCCGATGGTTGTATGTTTTTTCATTTCTTCATATTCCGCGGGCGTCAATTTTCCGGGTTTAAGCAATATTTTATCTTTAATTCCGATTTTCCCGATATCGTGAAGGGGGCCGACCTGAAAAATACTTTTCAAAAAATCATGGTCAAGGTTCAATGATTTTGCCAGGGCAACGGAATACTCCCTTGTCCTTTCCAGGTGGTATGCTGTTTCCTGATCTTTTAGCTCTGCCAATTTGGCCATGGCGAAAACAGTGGAATCCTTTATCTTGAAATATTCTTCGGAAACAATTGATATGGTTTTATGGTGAAGATGGTCAATGGCGCTCATATAGGCTAAAAGGTTGTCCACGGGTATATTTTCATTTAAAACATTGCTGTAGCTGTCCTCAAAGAAATGGAACATTTCAATAAATTTTGCGTAGGGGATATCATTGATAGCGATCTGACGCGCAATTTTTGCATTACCGGCAAGGTATCCTGCAATATCTCCGGCTGCCAGATAAACGATAAAATCTTCTAAAAGCTTGCGCAAACCATCCTGACAAATTGCCAGTTCTTGAGGATTTAAGACTCTATTTTTTTGGATAATGTGCAGCCAGTTTGCAAGAATGTTTTCTTTTTCTTTACGGAATAGAAGAGCAACTTCGCGGATCATTTCTTTTTCTTTCTCCAATTTTACCACCTTTGCTGTAAAATATTATTTAAGGAAATGAAAGAGAATTTGCAAAAATATTATAACCGATATTTCCAAGGGGGATCAATCGATGCCTTTGTCAAAAATAAAAAAGGTGCTTCCCAGCGCACCTTTTTATGAGCGATTTACATTAACCAAATCCGTCCTACAGTATAATAACGATTATTCCTCCGCTTCCTTCATTAATAATTTTTTCCAGGGTTTCTTTTAGTTTCTTTTGGGCATTAGCCGGCATGTTACCGAGCTTCCCTGAAATCCCGTCTTTAACCAGTTCATATAACGATTTCCCGAGCAAGTTGGATTCCCAAATTTTTTGCGGGTTTTCGGCGTACTCCTCCATGAGATAGTTGACAAGTTCCTCGCTTTGTTTTTCTGTGCCAACGATAGGTGTAAATTCCGATTTAATGTCTACCCTGACAAGATGCAGCGAAGGGGCGCTGGCCTGGAGGCGCACTCCGAAGCGGCCTCCCTGGCGGATAATTTCGGGCTCTTCCAGGCTTATTTCTTCCAGGAGCGGAGGCACTATACCGTAACCGGTTTCTTTGACCTGTTCTAAAGCCTGAGCAATTTTATCGTATTCTTTCTTGGCATGGGAAAAATCTTGCACTATTTTTAAAAGATCCGCCTGGTCTTCGATTTCCATGCCGCAGATTTGAGATAGTACCTTTTCATAAAGTTGCTGGGGAGCAGATATCTCTATAAATGCAGAGCCGCTGCCCAGTTCAATGTTTCTGATTACGGCATTTTCCACCAGGTCATTATTTTTAAGGGCCTCAACCGATGTCTCAATATCCCTGATTTTTTCTGCACTGAGCACATTCTCGCGAATAGCCTTAGTAAGCTCTTCCACAACCCAGTGAGAAGGCTCCAAAACTTCTACCCAGGAGGGCAGGTTGATGCTAATTTCTTGAACAGGAAATTCGTAGAGGACTTCTTTAAAAATAAGGTTAATATCATCTCCGCTTAGCTCCAGACAATTTAAAGCCACAACCGGTACTTCATACTTTTCTGAAAGTTCATTTTTCAGCTCAATGGTGCTTTGAGAAAAGGGCCTGGACGAATTAAGTATTACGACAAAGGGCTTGCCTATTTCTTTGAGTTCTTCAATAACGCGCTCTTCGGCCCTGATATAATTTTCCCTGCTGAGATCTGTTATTGTTCCATCAGTTGTCACCACAAATCCAATGGTGGAATGATCCTTGATCACCTTTTGTGTTCCGATCTCAGCGGCTTCCTCAAAAGGAATAGGATGTTCAAACCACGGTGTGGAAACCATCCTTTGGTTTCCTTCATCAGTGTAGCCAACTGCTCCGGGGACAGCATAACCTACACAATCTACCAGCCTGACCCGCATGTTTATATTTTCGGCCAAAGTTATTTCAATAGCTTCATCGGGAATGAATTTTGGTTCGGTGGTCATGATGGTTTTGCCGGCGCTTCCCTGAGGAAGTTCGTCTTTTGTCCTTTCCAGGACATGAGGGTTTTCTATATTGGGGAGAACGAGTATTTCCATAAATTTTTTAATAAAAGTTGATTTACCCGTTCTAACCGGACCAACAACACCTAAATAGATATCCCCTCCCGTCCGTTCAACAATATCTTGAAAAAGGTCGAATTTCACGGCTTCTCCCCTCCCATATCAATTCCGGCGCAACAAGAGAAATGTTTCAACGATACGATATATTTATATGAAGATAAAGGGACAATATTACTCTTAATAAAGAAAAAACTGTATGGATTTTTATGCCATACAGCTTTTCTTTTAAATTTATATTTCGCACGCCACATAATGCCGGATTTCTTTCTAATTATAAATAGACGCTTCCTGTTGTTCAATCAAAAGCAATATCTTCCATTTCAACTGTTTTTTCCCGTTGCATCAGGCTTACCGTCGCTTCCCGGGGATCAACTTCCCGAAAGAGTATATTGTAGACCTCTGTTGAGATGGGCATATTTACTCCGTATTGCAAAGAAAGTCTGTAGGCGGCACAGGTGGATTTAATACCTTCAGCCACCATTTTCATTGAAGAGGTAATTTCTTTAAGACTTTTTCCTTTTCCCAGCATAAGTCCCACGTAGCGGTTTCGGCTGTGAGGGCTTGTACATGTTACAAAGAGATCTCCAACTCCGGTCAGACCGCTAAACGTTCTGCTTTTTGCCCCCATGGCGATACCGAGGCGTGTAATCTCCGCCAACCCTCTGGTAATAACAGCAGCAAGAGTATTGTCACCGTACCCCAGTCCTTCGCATAAACCCGCGGCGATGGCAATAACGTTTTTCAGGGCTCCGCCCAGCTCCACGCCGGTTATATCGGGATTTGTATAAACTCTAAAATGAGGTGACATAAAAACATCCTGAACTTTTTTGGCTGTTTCCTCCTCCCGGGAGGCGACAACTGAAGCTGTGGGAATAAGACGCCCAACTTCTTCTGCATGATTTGGGCCGGACAATACGGCAATCTTACACTTTGAGCCCATGCTGTCTTCAATAACCTGGGATATTCGGCGAAGAGTTTTTTCCTCCAGACCTTTGGCCACATTAACAATGGTAACATTCCCATCGACAAAGGGATTAATAAGACTACATATTTCTTCGATAGCATGGGAAGGCACTGCCAGGATCAGCAGATCCATGCCCCGCACCGCTTCTTCAAGGTTACTGGTGAGATTTATGTTTTCGGGGAGCAAAACTCCGGGAAGGTATTCTTCATTTTCCCTGGTTTGCAAAATTTTTTGCCTAAGCTTGTCCCGGCGCACCCAAAGGGTTACCGGAAGCCCTTTATGGCCCAGTAATACGCCAAGGGCTGTTCCCCAGCTTCCTGCCCCGATTATACTTATCTTCATTTTATCTACCTACCTTTTGGGAGTTAAATCGACTTTTTCGCCGATTTTTAATTCTTTTCCTTGAAGCAGCCTTTTAATATTTGGGATATGGCGCCAAATAATAAGGGCTGCCAAGGACAAACCGAAAACCAAATATTCCCACGAGAGCTGAGAGAAAAGTACACAGAAGGGAATGAGAATGGCTCCCGTTATAGAAGCCAGTGAGACATAACGGGTAGTCAGAATAATGATAACGATAATTACGAAGCCAATGAGCGCCGGCACGGGCATAATACCTAAAAAAACGCCCAGGGTTGTTGCCGATCCCCTGCCTCCCTTAAAGGAAAAAAAGATTGGCCAGTTGTGCCCGCAAATTACAGCATAAGCGCAAAAAATAATTGTCCACGGGTTTGACGTTAGCCAATCGGCTACAAGGACGGCAATCAGCCCTTTCCCCGCGTCGAGAAGAAAAACGGCCAGGGCATATTTAAAGCCAAGGACTCTTGAAATGTTGGTCGCCCCGGCATTGCCGCTTCCAATCTTTCGGATATCGACTTTCTTGACTTTTTTCGCAATGATATATCCGAAAGATATGGAACCCAGTAAGTACGATAAAATGACTAAAATAATGCTCATGGGCTTTACTCCTTTCTCTTGCGCACCCGCATTGTCAAACGAAGAGGCGTTCCCGTAAAATCAAAAGCCTCCCGCAGGCGGTTTTCCAGGTACCTCAGGTAAGAAAAATGAATAGCCGTAGGATCATTGACAAAAAGGAGGAAGGTCGGCGGTTTAGTTGCGATTTGCGTCCAGTAATAAATGCGTGCCTTCCTTTTCCCTGAGGCAGGCAGGGGGTTCATTTTGCTGGCATCCAAAAGGAGGTGGTTTAACAGTGAAGTAGAGATCCGCTTCGTATATTCCCCGTAAACCTCCTCAAGGAGTTTAAACAGCTTTTTTAACCGCCGCGGTTCATGTTTGGAGGTAAATACTATGGGTGCAAAAGAAATAAATTTAAGGTTTTCCCGCACGTTTTCTTCGAGAGTTACCGCTGCCTTTTCCCTGCCCAGCTCTTTGAGGAGATCCCATTTGTTTAGGGCAATAATCACTGCTTTTCCGCTCTCCTGGATATAACCCGCTATTTTTTGGTCCTGTTCCGTAACTCCTTCGGTGGCGTCAAGTAGAAGCAAGGCAATATCTGCATTATCGATAGCCTTTAAGGCGCGAAGAACGCTGTAATATTCAATGTCTTCCTTTACTTTGCTTTTTTTTCTTATGCCTGCCGTATCTACAAAAACAAATTTTTTTCCGTTTAGCTCCAGCATTGTATCGACGGCATCCCTGGTTGTCCCGGGAATCTCGCTGACAATGCTTCTTTCTTCCCCGGTCAGAGCATTAATAAACGAAGATTTTCCCACGTTCGGCCGCCCGACAACAGCAATACGGATCGTTTCAGCTTCATCCTCTTGGGCGTTATCCCGGGCGGGGAAAAGAGAAACAACCTGATCAAGAAAATCGCCTATATTTAGGCCATGCGTTGCCGAAACCGGGATGGCTTCCCCAAAGCCGAGCCGGTAAAAATCTTCTAAATCCGCTTGTTTTGTTTCAATTTTATTCGCGACAAGGACAACGGGTCTGCCCTGGCGGTGGAGAAGCGCGGCGATTTCTTCATCAAGAGCAGTTATTCCTTCTCTGCCGTCAACAAGAAAGACAATAACAGTTGCTTCTTCCATAGCCAGCCGGGCTTGTTTCTCGATTTGCTGTTCCAGTTTCATTGTGTCCGAGAAAGTAAGCCCCCCGGTATCCACAACCAAAAATTCTGTATTTAACCAGGTGGCGTGCCCATAGATGCGATCCCTGGTTACCCCGGGATTTTTTTGTTCAATTGCTTTTCTTTCTCCTACAAGGCGGTTAAAAAGAGTTGATTTACCTACATTGGGACGGCCGACAATTGCCACCATCGGGATGCTCAAGGGCGTTCCCTCCCTTTACTTTTTCTGTTGCAGGAGGTGCAGTTAACAAACGGCGCAATTCTAAAGGGCCTTCCACGGGAATTATCCTTACTTTCAATTTGCCGGAGACATAATCCAGACTTAAATTATCCAGGAAAAGCCGGCTCCCTTCTTTTAACATGGAGCGGGAAATAAAAAGCGCTTCCCCCAGGTTCTTTTTGCCCGATAATTCCCGGATAAGATCGCTTCCCGTCAACAAACCTGTTACCGTCACATTTCCTCCCCAAAAAAAATGCGGGATGATATGTAAATGGGTTTTTAAAGCCGAAACTTTATGCAACTCTTTAACCAGCTCCTTTAACAGCGGCTCAGCTGCTTTTGCGCAAAGCAGGGAAATTTCCCCGTACCTTTTCACCTTTGGTATTCCTGCTTTTTTCCATTTATCCAGCTCATTTAGGAAGAGGCGTGCCAGACCCACTCCGTTTTCGAGTTGAGGATAATTGCCGTAATGCCGGTGGGGCGGCAAAGGATAATCGGATAGCAAATAGAACTCATCTGCGAGATAGATAAAGGGCTCTCCCTTTTCCCTGCAAAAATGTTCCTGCCAGGTTGAATATTTCTCTACGATCTCCCGGGCTTCAGCAGGGGTAATACTTCGCAAAGGAGCCAGCCCTTCCCTGTATCTGGTTAAACCAACCGGAACGAGGGCCACGGATTTCATCTCCGGAAATAGTTCTGCCAGATCGCTTATAGTCCTTTCTAAAACGGCTCCGTCATTATAACCGGGGCAAAGGACCACCTGGCCGTGCATTTTAATACCTCCACGGGCCAGTTGACCGAGCAGCTTCAGAATTTCTCCGGCATTTTTGTTGCCCATCATTTTGCGGCGGACAGCCGGATCAGTAGCATGTACTGAGATATACAGCGGCGACAATCTCCTGCGAATTATTCTTTTAATATCAAGTTTTCCCATATTGGTTAAGGAAATATAATTGCCGTGGAAAAAAGAGAGGCGGTAATCGTCGTCTTTTTCATACAGTGAAGGGCGCATGGCGGGAGGTTGTTGATCAACAAAGCAAAAGATGCAATGATTCCGGCAGTACCTCAGCGGACCGAGCACAGGCGAAAAAAAAACAATTCCTGGATCTTCATCATAATTCTTGCGCATTATTAATTCTTGGACAGTACCGTTGCTTTTTCCAACCTGCAGGGATAACCTTCTTTCAGCGCATAGATAATGAAAATCGAGGATATCATAAAAATGGGAACCGTTTATTTTAAGAAGTCTATCGCCGGCTTTAAGGCCGGCTTTTTCAGCAGGAGACCCGGGTTTAATTTCGGAAATAAGTAAACCTCTGTGCATTATTTTCTAATCCTTATCATGGGAAAATAAAGTAACAGCCATTGATCCCCATTATCCTATATTTTTTTACTATCTGTCAAGATTCCCCTATTTTTCGTATTCTCCTTCTCCTGCAGCTTTTGTTTCGCTTCGCGGACAATTAACCTTATGCTGTTCATAGAAAGGCGGGCACCCAGGAGTAAAAAAAAACGCCCCAAAGCTACCAATTTTACCCGCCTGGACAGATAACCTCCAATGCGCAAAAATATGTTTAAACAGGGGATTGTGCAGACCAACAGGATATCATCCTGGTTAATACCTACTATCCTGCAAAATTCAGGAATGATTTTCTCAACCAGGGAGCCGGCATTCTTGCATCCCATGACATAAATTTCATGACCTTTACTATCCTTGCCCATGCTGTTGATTGTCCCAATTTGACTATGATCCAGGCAATCGAATAATGGGCAGGAAAAAAGTTCCTGTGCAGAAAGGTTGTTTTTGCCTTCTAAAAGGCCCAGATGAATTGCCGCGGCAAGAACTGAGGAATGGGTTCCACCGTAACAATGGTATATTACCTTCATGGGCAGCCCCTTAGTGTTTTACAAGAAGGTAGACCCCGTTTTCAAGGTCATGGATAACCCCTTCGGTGGCACGGGCGAGGATCGTGGCAATTTTATCCTGTTCCTCCTTTGTCTGGGAAATAAAAACCGGGGCTCCTCCGCCCGATACTTTGCCGGGTTCCGTTGTTATGATGGCCAGGATGTATTTTTCGAGTTCCATTTTTTTAGGTTCCTTTCAATTTTTAATCAGCTGCTCTTTTTCCCAGAGTGGTTTTTAGCGGTGTTGAAAGTGCGCTTTCCAAAACCGGAACCCTTTTTACTGCTTCTATTAGCACGGAAATATCTTTCTCCAGGGGGACGATAACCAAGCCAACCCTTCCTGTATCCAGGCTTCTCCGGACAAGGGGGGTAAATTCCGGGGTATCCACGTCCTTATGGATTCCAAGGAGGGCTGCGGCATCGTGGGCAATGGCTCTCCGCTGGCCGCTGTTTGCCAGCGTGGCCCTACCGTTATCATCTAAAGGTTCTATAATAACACCCAAAGCCCTCTCCAGATAAATATCCCTTACTTTTTCAATTCCCAGGTTCATAAAATGAATATTGTCCACAAAAAGATTAGGGCCTTTAAAATGCACTTTCCCTTCCCTGACCTTGGCGATATCTCCTATAGTTTTTCCTTTCATCAGCCTCCTAGTGACCACCAGGGCAGCCAGGCCGCTTATAAGACCATAAAAAATATTGCTCCAATAAGTAACCCCGCCAACCAGCAGCGCAGCAAACATTACCAGATAATTCCTCGCTTCAAAAACCCTGGCAATGCCTTCAATATAATCAGGTCCTCTGGGGACAAGGTTTGTGCGGTCCAGGTTCTGCAGCATCTCCCTTTCCATATTTCTTACTTCCCGGAATTGAGTTGCCGCCAGGGCAAGAAAAGTAACCGCGGTAAATTCTTTTTCAACAAGCGCGGGGATAGCAACCGCGCCGATGACTGCAGCGATAAATCCGAGTGCAAGATGGATGACGACGCCGTGCGGATAGCTGGGATAAAGCCTGTAGTCCCGTTTCAGCATATCGTAGCGAAGAAAAGAGCCGATTAAAACGCCCGTTGTCATGGCCTGCAAGAAGGAGCCAGCCACACAAATCGCCCTTTCTGTCCTTTTTTATTCATTTTCTCCTCCTTTTCCATGATCATCCCTTTGCTTTATTCCTCTTCCCAGTTCAGCGAACTCCCGCTGGAAAAAACGGCTAATCCTGGCACGAAGTTCTTCCGTATTTTCCGTGCTGATCAGGAGATAAACGCCAAGAACAAGCCCTGCGATTAAAACCAGCCAGAGGACGCTTCTTAGGGCAGTCCCTCCGGCACCTTCCTGGGCCTGTCTTCCTTGAGGCCCGAGATAATATGTGGCTACCGCATCGGCAAAAAGGGTCATGGATTCTGCGGCCCCTTCCTTGGTATTTTCGTGGCTTCCTACTTCAACAAGCAGGGAAAGGGGTGTCATATCCTGGTTGTAATTTCCTCTGGCTAAAAAGATACCCTTAACAAGTTTGGGGTATATATCATCCGTCAGGCTTTTTAAACTTTCCGCATAAGACCGGTTTATCTCCAGGTTTTGGTTCTGTTTTCCTACAACAAATTGAAGTTGAACCATTTCTTCGTTGTCTACTTTTGCCAGATATTCCTCTGCGGGAACTGCATCCCTGTGAATATCAAAAAAAACATCCACCCCTTCCGCAAGGAGCTCTTCAACGGTTCTTCTGGACCTGTAATAAGCCCCGGCATCATGGGGTACATGAGTTTCTTCGTTGTGAACAACCTTCAGGCCATGTTCTTCCAGGGCTTTAACAAAAGAAGCCCCCACATCAAGGATTCCGCCTCCTTCGGGAATGCTGTCCGCGCCGTCCGAGGGAACGTATGATTCCGCGCCGTGTGAATGATAGACACCGATAAGGGGAGGTTTGACTTGTTCCTGCTGACGTTCTGCAGCGGCCCCTTTCCATTGAAAAGTGTCCTTAAACCACTGGGAAGGAGAAACCTGGTTGAGCTTAATTTTTTCCACGTGACGTGCCCAGGCAATGTTCCCTTCAATATTTATGACGCGGTAAAGGTCGTTTTCCGAATCGATATACTCATCTCCAGTGTTAATTATTCTGGCAGTCCTCATGATTGTTTCGCCGTTTTCCATGTTTTTCATTGTAAAGAAGCCGCCTTTAAGCTCTCCCATCTCCTCCCGGTAGTTCTGGGCCTTCAGGACGTTGCCTCCGCAATTAAAAATTGTCGGCATGGCCAGAAAGAAAATTATTAAAACAGTGAGTGGCGCTTTTTTTAGTCCTTTCATTGGAACACCTCCCGGTATTAATAAACTTTAAAAATGTTTTTATTCGCTATTTCCCGATTGACGGTTGTTATCTTCCCCTTGCCCGCGGTCTTTCCCTGACAGTTTCAGCATCAGTTTTTCTGCCGTTTCACCAAATACTTCAGCCAGACCAAGGGCAATGAAACCGGCAATAATTATGGCGTCAAAAACACCGGCTCCTCCGATAACTCCTGACGGGGTTGCTCCCGCGGCGATGTTTTCTATTTGCGCGATTCCATCATTGAGGATTATTGCCATTGTCCCGGCAATGAATGCCCCTCTCCGGCTCCTTCCGGCAAGATAGCCCACAAGGCCGGCAATTAGGGCAACCAGATAAAGGGGATCCAAAAAGAAATTATATGTGGGCTCAAGGGGCATCACTTTGAAGGCGGCATAGACAATAGCCGTGGTAATCAGAACAGCAAGAAAGGATCTGTTAATTTCCTTTACTTCGGCTTTGCTCCACAAATAGCCCACCAGAATCAGCGGAACAATTCCACCGCCGGGATTTATGCTGAGATTGCCGCCAAGGGGAATATCCGGCAAGAAACCGCCAATTATTATGGCCACTAAAAATAACAAAGCAGCCCGGTCGCTGAGGCGCAGCCGATCCAGGGCCCGCTGGGCGAGGCCAAGATAAATAAGGATAGCTGCAGCAAGAAGGATCACAATACCAGTGTTCATTTTTTTGCCCCTTTCGATTGAAGATTATCCCGTTTTAGAATAACCCTGTGAGGAAAATTTTATGCGATCCATTCTTCCGAATAAAAAAAGCTACCGATTCTAAACGGTAGCTTAAATATATAAACCCCCTGAGCAGTTTTCTTTATTTATCTTTATTAAAAAGGTCGCCAAAAACGTCGCCAAGGGTCACACTGCCATCGGCTCCGTTTTCTTTTTGAGGTGTGTGTGCTGAGAAATCTCTTGGAGCGGGACGCGCTTCCTTGATACTCAAGCTTATCCTTTTATTTTCCAAGTTGATATCCAAAATTTTAGCCTCTATTTCTTCTCCCTCCTGCAGGATTTCCGAAGGATGCTTAACATGAAAATCAGCCATTTGGGAGATATGAACAAGGCCTTCCACTCCGGGAGTCAATTCCACAAAAGCGCCAAAGCTAACTATTCTTGTAACTTTTCCCTTAACTATATCATTTACGGCAAAGTTCTTTTCAACCAAAGACCATGGATTGGGCTGAGCCTGCCTGATGCTCAGACTGATTTTTTCTTTTTCAGGAATTACTTCCAAAACTTTTACCTGAACTTCTTCGCCTACTTTTAAAACATCTCTTGGATGTCCTACTCTTTGCCAAGAAACTTCCGAGATGTGTACCAGGCCGTCAATGCCTCCCACATCTACAAAAGCCCCAAAATCAGTCAGCCGCTTTACTGTTCCGGTAATAATTGTATTTTCTTGGAGGTTTGCGATTGTTTCTTTTTTAATTTTTTCTATTTCTTCTTCAATAGTATGTTTCCTGGAAAGAATAACCTTATCCCTTTCCCAGTTAAGTTCAATAATTTTAAAAGAAAATTCCTGACCCAAAAACTGATGGAAATCGGGAATATAGCGTACATCCACCAGTGAACCGGGCATAAAGCCTTCTATTCCACTGCCCAGATTGATAATTATTCCTGCAGGAACCACTTCTTTAACGATTCCTTGCATATTTTTGCCTTTCTCAAGAGCATCTTCCAGCTCTTTCCAGCGCCTTTCCCTTTCCAGCCGTTTTGCAGAGACAATAATTTTATCGTCCTGCTCGTTTATTTTTAAGACTAAAAGATCGATGTCGTCTCCGGGGGAAAACTTATCTTTTAAAGTCGCCCCTTCTTCCAGAAATACCTCCCCCCTGGGAAGTAAGGCTTCCGCTTTAGAACCGATGTCTACAAGGATCTGATCGTCTTCAACCAGAACAACCTTTCCCGTGACGACATCCCCAATGCGGTAGTTCCTCATTTCTGCTTTCTCAGGAGTAAACTCCTCCGTTTTTGTTTCTAAATTCCCGTTTTCCATCTTCACCAAAACCTCCTTTATCGTCCACTCAGGGGTTGAAGCACCTGCAGTAACCCCAACAGTTTGAACCCCTTCAAACCATTCTTTTAAAATATCACCGGCTCCGGATATTTGGTACGTTTTCGTGATCTCGGAACACAGCTGTGTTAATTTAGAAGTATTTGAACTTCTTTTATCACCTATTACCAGCATTAAATCTACTTTTGAGCAGAGCTCAAGGGCCTTTTCCTGCCTGAGCCTTGTGGCACTGCAAATTGTATTTATGACTTCAAGGTGCGGATAAAGTTCTTTTATTTTTTGGGCCAGGTCAAAAAATTTTTTTTCACGTTGTGTTGTCTGAGAGAGTAAGACAATATTCCCCGATAGATCGTGTTTTTTCAAGATATCTGCTATTTGTTTAATATCTGCAGGTTCAATAATAAGCGCTTTATTCTCAGACCAGCCGAAAAGTGCTTGTACTTCAGGATGAGCGCGATCGCCAAAAATAAGGATGTTGTATCCTTTCTGTAAATAAAGGTGGACAATGCGCTGGACTTTTTTGACGTATGGACAGGTTGCATCAACAACTTCAATTTTATCGTTATTCTGCAGATACTTCAAGGTTGCAGGGCCAATTCCGTGAGCACGAATAACGACAGTCCCCTTATCCAGTTCCTCCAGCCGTTGGATGGTCTTTACTTTTTGGCCTGCTAAATAATCGATTACTTCTTTATTATGAACCAGGGGGCCGAAAGTGCTTACTTCCTTTCCTCCGGCAACTTCATTCATGGTAAGCTTCAGGGCATTCTCAACACCCCTGCAAAAACCTGCATGTTCTGCCAGGATAACTTGCAAACAAAAGCCTCCTTAGATACTTGACCACAGCCGGGTCGGGTCATTTCCTTTGAAATTTTGAACTGGCCATAAAGTAAATTTTTTTACGGGGTATTAAAGTACCCACAAGAAGAGGAGCAAAATTACTGGTATGATTTGAGTAAAAGTTCCGCAAGCAGGAATATTATTAGAATGAGCGAATTTTCATCCGTAAAAGATCATGAAAAAAAGGCGAACAGAAACCGGATAAAGCGATAAAAGATTTACTCAGACCTCGTCAGTTGCATTTTTACTGGGAATATCTCGTGAAAATTTTTTGTGTTCTTGAATATGGTTTAAAATTTTTTCAACTACTTCGTCCAGGGAATATGGTGTTGTATCGATAACCTTTGCCCCCGGAGCCACTGTTAAGGGGGAAAACTCGCGCTCTTGATCGAGGCGGTCTCTCATGGCAATTTCTTTCATGACCTCATCGAAAGAAAGGATTGTTCCTTTTTCTTGCATTTCTTTCCAACGTCTGCGGGAACGTTCTTCCAGGCTGGCATAAATAAAAAATTTAAAATCTGCATCTTTTAATACATTTGTTCCAATATCGCGGCCCTCCATAACAATACCGCGGCTTTTATCTGCCACCTTTTTCTGTAAAAAGACCAGCTCGCTGCGCAACTCGGGAGATTTGGAAACAACCGAGACATGCTTATTAATCTCCGGAGAACGGATCTCGGCAGTGATATCCTTACCGTCAACGAAAATACGGTTTCCGGCTGCTTCATCGTAGCAAATCTCTATATTGCACCTGCGGGCTATCTCGGCAAGCAGTGCTCCATTAGAAAAGTCAATCCCTTCCTGCAGCGCTTTGTAGGTAATGGAGCGATACATCGCCCCTGTATCCAAATATTTAAGACCAAGGCGGCGGGCAACCTCCCTGGCTACGCTGCTTTTACCCGCGCCTGCAGGACCGTCGATAGCGATTTGCACTAAGTGATGTCACTCCCTGTTCACCAAAACAGTGTCTCAAGTAGATTAATTATAAAAAATAAAGCGACCGGGCACCTTTACCGCCCAGTCATAATAATATATTATTACTTTCTATTTGACAAGCCCCAATCCATTTTTAAGGAATAATCCAGGCAAGAAGCTCCCTTTCTCCGAAGGTAACTATTTCATAGCCGGGCATTGGCTCGGAAAGCGTGCCGTGAACTTCCTTGATGCGGACAACGGCCGGAGTACCGCCTGTGACGTTTCCTATTACCTCAAGCATATCCCCTGGAGACACGGCCAGTTTAAGGGGTTCGTTTTTTAGTTCAGCGGCTATTTTACCATTAAGCAAAATAAAAAGTTCTCGCTCGCTTCCCGGAGGTTGCACTGCTTCTATAATCAGGGCATATTCTTCTCCAGGAACATCTTTATTTGTCAGGAAACTCCCACTGAAAGCCTCCTGAATATTTTCAGCAAGGGGTTCCCCTTCAAGCTGGTCTGTCGTGCTGAGATAACGGCGGATATTTTCCTCTGTCATCAAGGCCTGGACAATAAAAAGCATAACAATAAAAAAAAGTGCCCCTCGAAAAAGAAATTTTTCCGCTGTATTTACAAATCGCTGCAGCCAGCGGTCAAAGTCCATCTAAAAAAAGCCTCCTTCTTACATAATGATATGCAAAAGAGGAGGCTTTCATACCGGAACAGCAAATTTAGCGGTTATTTTCTTTTTGTTTTTGCTGAATCCTTTGTTGCATTAATTCATTAATCTTAAAAAGAAGCTTTTCGGTTTCCTTATTGCTGAGATGTATACTGCGGGGTTCAAGTATCTCAATGCGCCGGAATTCCTCCCGCAGGATAAAGCGGAGCATGTCTTCCAGGCAGTCAGCATAAACCATCATTTCAAGGGGTGCATAGGAAACTTCCTCATCCAGCTCTTCGTCGTACACATTGTAAATTTCACCCAATTCGATATCATCAACGTGTAAACCCTGAAAGGGAATGTTACGCCACAGGGCAACTTGTTGATCCCGAATTTCCAATGCCACTTCCTCATTTTTTTTGCCGCCGAAAAACAGGCGCGCGGGTCTGTGCTTCCCTTTATAATCAAAACGAACTTTAAACTTCAGCCTGGAATTTGCTGCCTGGGAGGTGTTTTCCTGTTGATTTTCTTTTTTTTCGTTTTTTTCCCGCGAATTATATTCTTGTTTTAACATATCTTTTCTTTTAACTCCTGAGCAGTTTCAAATATTTTGTCCTTTTTCAGGTATTTAATTCGAGGGGAGAGGAATTTTTTCCTGCATGCAGGTAAGAAAGAAATTATTTTTGTGCCATTTGATAAAGTTTGTCGATCTCTTCCTTTTTTAAAGGGCGAAAAGTTCCTCTTTTAAGCCCTTTAAGATTTAAAAAAGCCAGAGATACTCTCTTTAAAAAAATAACAGGGTGGTTTACAGCTTTACACATCTTTTTGACCTGTCGCTTTTTCCCTTCGGCAATAACAATTTCCAGCTTGGCTTCCGGCGGATCCTGCCGGGTAGTTAAAAGTGCTACCCGGGCGGGCGAAAAAGTTGTATCACCTGCCTGAAATCCCTCCCTTAATCTTTGGAGTTCACTTTTCGAGGGAATTCCCCGCACCCAGGCATGATATGTCTTTTCAATTTGAAAACGGGGGTGTGTCAGAAGGTAGCCCAGTTCCCCATCATTGGTCATAAGCAGTAAACCTTCAGTATCCAGATCAAGCCTTCCCACCGGGAAAAGCCCTTTTTGCAGGTGGGGTGGAAACAAATCCATTACTGTCGGCCTACCAAAGGGATCCGTTACCGTGGAGAGATAACCTCGGGGCTTGTACAGTAAAAAGTAACGTTTAGGCAAAGGTAGTCTTACGGGGTTATTGTCTACTTCAATGCGGTCCTTTAACGGATGGATTTTTTTACCCATTTCCCGGACAACTTCGCCGTTTACCCGTACCCTGCCTTCCTTAATCATTTTTTCCGCTGATCTCCGGGATGCAATCCCCGCGGAAGAAAGAAATTTTTGCAAGCGTAAGGGGCTGTTTGTTTTCTGCATAATCATTATTATATTATACTCATTTTTTAGAGAAATACCAGCCTGCAGATGAAGACGGCAGCAAGAATGCCTGCCGCATCAGCGAGAAGGCCCACTGTTAACGCGTAGCGGGTTTTTTTTATCCCTACGGCACCAAAATACACTGCCAAAACAAAAAGGGTGGTATCAGTACTCCCCTGCATGGTGGCTGCCATGCGTCCCAGCAAAGAATCCGGACCGTTAACCTTCATAATTTCTGTTGCAATAGCCAGAGCGCTGCTTCCGGAAACCGGACGCATAATGGCAAGGGGCAGAATTTCTACGGGTATTCCCACTAGTTTAAGGAGCGGGGCAAGCATACTTTCCAGCAATTCCATTGCCCCGCTTTCCCTGAACAATCCAATGGCAATCATCATACCGACAAGGTAAGGGATAAGCCTGACCGACATCTCGAATCCTTCCTTGGCTCCCTCAACAAACGTTTCAAAGACCTTGGTGCCGCAAAAATGGGCATAAAAAACAGCCGAAAAGATCAAACAGGGCACGACCCATGCAGATATATCGCTGATCAAATCAAAAGGGTTCACAGTCCGCTCCTAAGGGATAGTTTACTTGTTCCGGCCATTATTTTTGTAGCGGCTATAAAAGCGAAAGACGCGGTCCAGGAGTATGGCGGCCACAGTGGAACATAAGGAGGCTACAAGCGTCGTCCCGATAATGTCGGTCGGGTTCTGGGCACCTGTTGCCGCACGGAGTGCAATAACTGTCGTCGGTATTAAGGTCAGCCCGGCTGTATTTATTGCCAGGAAGGTGCACATATCATCGGTTGCCGTATCGGGCCGGCGATTCATTTTCTGCAGCTCTTCCATAGCTTTAATACCGAATGGGGTTGCGGCATTGCCCATACCGAGTAAATTGGCGCTCATATTCATGAGCATGGCATTCATTGCTTTATGGTTATGGGGGACCCCCGGGAAAAGCCAGCGTGCCAGAGGTTTTAAAAAAAAAATTACGATATGGATAAAGCCGGATTTTTCAATTACTTTCATAATACCGAGCCAAAAAGCCATAATGCTGATGAGGCTTAAGGCAATGCCAACAGCCTGTTCAGCAGAAGAAAAAATACTATGGGTAACTATATCAATACGGCCGTTTATTCCGGCAACAAAAATGGCGATAAGTATCATTCCCGCCCAGAGCAAATTTACCACTGCTTACCCTCTCCCCAACCGTTTTTTGATTTTTTCCCAGAAGCTTAGCTTTTTAATGTCCCTTCCTGCGAGCAGATCCACAACGCCAACTTTACTCCCGTCATAATAGACCTCCAGTTCCCCAATCCTTTCATGTTTTCTGATGGGAGCTTTAAGGGGCTCTGCAACGAGAAAGCGGTAGGTTATTTTATCCACCTCTTCTTCTTTTTCCAGAGGGTAAGAAAAAGGGGAGCCGGCTAATGCTTCAACCTTTCCTGAGACGCCGTCCAAAACAGCGATAGATTTTAAATACTGTTCCTTTTTCACCAGAAGGTATGGAGTAAAGTCCTCAAAGCCGTAGTCAAACAATGCCATCGCGTCTTCCCACATCTGGGGGGCATTAAGGACTACGGCAATGAGCCTTCTGCCCTCTCTTGCGGCCGAACCGGCAAAACACCGTCCTGCAGGCGTTGTCCAGCCCGTCTTAATTCCTTCCGCGCCCGGGTAAATTTCCAACAACTTATTCTGGTTATATAAATGCCGGTCCCAGGGATGACCGGGCCATGAAATCGTTACCTGCGGTGTGGAAATAATTTTTTGAAATTCCTTTATTCCCATGGCATGGGAGGAAATGACGGCCAGATCGTAGGCAGTGGTATAGTGTTCGGGGTGGTGCAGTCCGTGAGGATTGCGAAAGGATGTGTTCCGGGCTCCCAGTTCCCGGGCCCTTTGCGTCATCATCTGGGCGAATGATGCCACATCGCCGCCGATATGCTCAGCGATGGCTACCGCTGCATCATTTCCCGAGCGCAGCATCAGGCCGTAAAGCAGCTCCTCAAGAGTTTTCTTTTCCCCTGCTTCAAGCCAGATAGATGAACCTCCTACTGCAGCAGCCTGAGCACTGGTAATGATCTCGTCATGTAAGTTTCCCTTTTCAAGGGCAACAATGGCTGTCATTATTTTTGTTGTGCTGGCCATAGGTTTTGGCAGGTGAGGTTTTTTTGCATACAGGATCCTTCCGCTGTTCCAGTCCAGAAGAACTGCGGCTTCCGCTGATATCGGCTTTAATTCGGCTTCCGCCGTTTTAATAAAGAGAATAGAAAGTAAAAGGGGCAGCAATGCCCAGGAGAGAAGTTTCTTCAAGACCCTTTCCCCTCTTTCAGTCTAGTTGAAGAAGCATCCTGTTTTAATTATTTATTCCGGTGAATTCCCTTTTATGAACAAAGAAGCGGCTTTAATCTCAAAGGATTAAGCCGCTCGAAAAATAAAGGATAAAAAGCCAAAGGATCAAGATTTCCTGCTTTCCGATCCCTTACCAATAAAGTCCTTTATTTGCTGCACAATACTGGGGGCAAGTTCCACAATTCTGTCCAGAATTGTATTTCGATCTACGGGTAAAAGGCGGATTTCTTCCGGACCTGTCACAAGAAAGGCAACGGGTTGAATAGAAACTCCTCCCCCGCTGCCTCCGCCGAAGGGAAAAGCCCCTTCCTGGGTTCCGGCAACGGATTTGGCACTGTCTCCTTCCGTATCAAATTCGCTGCCTCCGGCAACAAAACCAAAAGAAACCCTGGAAACCGGAATAATAATATGTCCGTCGGGAGTTTCCACCGCATCTCCAACAACTTTATTAACATCCACCATTTCTTTTAAATTCTCCATGGCTGTTTTCATTAAGCCTTGGATTGGATGCTCCGGCATTTTTTAAGCACCTCCCCGCTAATAAAAATGCTGCCAGATATATTCCCATATACAATAACCGCAAGGCATTGGCTTTAAACTCAAGGAAAAAGTCAAAATAAAATATTTTCGCTGTAAAAGACGGATAAATAACAATGTGCGGCCGTTTCTGAAAGGAATAGTGTGTTTCTAGATACCGGCTTAAAAAACCGGATATCCCGAGCAAACTACCGGCAAGAAGTGCAGTGTCGTAAGGATTCCCATTGCCGATTTTTATTTTCAGCAGCATATTTTTCCCTTTTAGAGCTTTTAACTGCCGGTTAAAAAAAATAATGCCGTGTGTAAGAATATTGCTGTCAATTTGGGAAGCAAAATGATAAGGTGCTGCGGAAAGCCGGTTTAAAAACACAGTTTTATGGAGAGTAAAGAAAAAAAACTTGATCTCCAAAGAGATACCATTATTTTTCCGCCAGTTTGCAATTTTTATGCGTATGGTGAAAGGCGTAAGGAAGATGGTAAGAAAAAAACAAAAAAAGAGAAACCAGAAATAAAAAGAGAGTGGCAGATCCACCGGCGGACACCTTTTCCCAGCTTAAAGAAGCTTTTCTATTTAGTTTCTCCATTTCCAGAAAAACCTATAACACTTTCTTCATCGTTGCTTTTTAAATCTGACAAATCCTTTAAGCCAAAATAGCGGAGAAATTCCGGTGTCGTAGCGTAAAGAAGAGGCCGGCCAATTCCCTCTTTCCTTCCGGCAACTTTAATCAGCCTTCTTTTTAAAAGGTTTTCTATAACCCCGTCAACTTTTACGCCGCGGATAGTCTCAATTTCAATTTTGGTGATGGGCTGTTTGAAGGCGATTATGGATAAGGTTTCCAGGGCCGCCTGGGAGAGGGGAGCTTCGGAATACTCTTCAGAAAAAAGTTTTTCCAGATACGCGGCAGCTTCCGGTTTGGTGCCGAGCTGGTATCCTTCATGCCTCTCCAGAAGCAGCAAGCCTCGATCCTCCTGCTCCAGGGCATGTTTAAGCCTGCCTAAGCCGTTTTTCACCTCCGCCGCGGAAACCTGGCAAACCAGGCATAGTTGTTCAATGGAGAGGGGCTCATGGGAGAGAAAAAGAGCGGCTTCGAGCAGGGCTTCCGTGGAGAGCGTCTTATTGTCCCTGTCCATCAAGGGCCACCTTCCCGCTTAACGTTTTTGCTTTAGGCTTCCGACTGATGCTCCCCGGATCTCCGGGCAGGTACAGAAATTTGTATTTTGCCGAAGAGCGTTTTCTGGTTTAAATAAATTTTTCCCCTTCTGGTAAGCTCAAGGAGCGCGAAAAAGGTAAGGATCATCTCCCTTTTTCCTTCGCGCTCCAGTAGCTTTTCCATATAAAATTTCTTTGCGGCAATTTTTCTGATGGATTTTAGAACCGCATTTATTTTGTCCAATAACGTGGTTTCTTCCGTAAAAGTAAAAAATGCCTTTTCTTCTCTTTTTGCCTTTCCTTTTTGCTGCAGCTTCTGAAAAGTTTTCACAAGAACTTCAAAGGAATATGGATAAAGGGAAGACTGTTTGTGGACAATGACTACTTTGGGCTGATCCGGGGAGCGCAAAAAAATTTTTTTTTGTTCTGCTTCCCTTTGTTTTAATTTTAAAGCTATCGTTTTAAAATAACTATATTCCAACAAGTGCCGGACCAGTTCTTCCTTGGAACCGAAAAAAAAGGCGTCTTCCTCGCTTTGTATAACTTCCTGCGGGGGTTGTTTGGGGAGCAGCATTTTAGATTTAAGATAGAGCAGATTGGCCGCCATAACCAGGAAATTTCCGGCAGGATCCATGCTCAATTTTTGCATTGTCCTGAGATAGTTGAGATATTCTTCCGTAATTTGCGCCAGTGAAATATCCCAGATGTTTATTTCTTCTTTTTTGATTAAATAGTAAAGGAGTTCAAACGGGCCTTCAAAAACAGGAAGCCTGATAAAATAAGCATCTTTATCTCCTGCCTTTGGCATTAACAAAGACCCGTTTTCTTTTTTCCCGGTCGGGGCCACTTCTTGCCCTCCTTGTGCCTTAAGACAATCCCATTGCCTGCCGGACTTCCTCCATCGTCTTTTGAGCAACGGCCCGTGCTTTCTTTCCGCCCTCTGCCAGAATTTCCATAACCAGCTGAGAATTTTTCTCTAATTCCCGGCGTTTGTAATATATGGGCTCAAGGAAATTTTGCATATATGTGGAGACGGATGTTTTGCACTGGACACAGCCGATGCTCCCCTTTTTGCAGCTCTCCTCCACTTCTGCCTGGTTATCCTGATTAAAAATCCGGTGGTAGGCAAAAACACTGCAGATATCAGGATTCCCCGGGTCATTTTTTCTGATTCTTCCCGGGTCGGTTATCATCATTCTTACCCTTGAAGGGATTTCTTCCAGGGGAATGGAGATTTCAATAATATTATTGTAACTTTTACTCATTTTCCTGTTGTCAAGACCCGGGACCACCTTATAAATATTGAGCAGCGTTTCCGGTTCCGGAAAAACTTGTTGTTTATAAAGATAGTTAAAGCGTCTGGCAATTTCCCGCGTCAATTCAATATGAGGGGCCTGGTCTTCCCCTACGGGTACTGCGTTAGCCTTGTAAACAAGAATATCGGCAGCCTGCAGCAGCGGGTAACCCAAAAAACCGTACGTGGAAATGTTCTTTCCCTTAAGTTGGTTAAGCTGTTCCTTGTAGGTCGGCACCCTTTCCAGCCAGGAAAGAGGTGTTAGCATGGAAAGCAAAAGATGCAGTTCCGCATGCTCTTTAACGTCGGATTGTTTGAAAACCACCGCTTTTTGAGGATCAATGCCGCAACTTAGCCAATCCATGACCATTTCGCGAACATTTTCCTCTACTTTGCGGGGATTTTCATAGTCTGTTGTTAAAGCATGCCAATCTACAACGCAATAAAAACAGTCATATTCTTCCTGCAACTTAACCCAATTTTCCAGTGCGCCAAAAAGGTTGCCCAGATGAAGTTTTCCGGTTGGCCTCATGCCGCTCAGTATAATTCCTTTTTTTGCCGGCAATCAAATTCATTCCTTTCAGTAAATATTCAGACGAAAAGTGATGCAATTATAAGAAAGATATTCATTATTAATGAAGCAAGGGGAACGAGAAAAAACGGTATTATCCCAAGAAAAAGCAGCAGGATGAGGATAAAGGGGCCGTATGGTTCGATCTTGTAATAAAAAGAAAAAGCCGAAGACGGCAGAAGTGAAGAGAGTATCTTCGAACCGTCCAGGGGAGGCAGCGGAATAATATTGAAAACAGCCAGATAAACATTGTAGAGGAAAAGGTTCTGCAGAATTGCTTCAAAAAAAGGACCTCGTTGGCCAAACATAAGCAAAAGAAAAGCTGAGATAAAGCCGAGCAGAAGGTTCATCCCGGGACCGGCCAGGGAAACCCAGAAGAGGCCTTTGCGGTAATCGTTAAAGCTGCGGGGATTGATGGGTACCGGCTTGGCCCAGCCAAAATGTACGACCCACAACATTAAAAGGCCAATGGGATCCAAATGGGCAAGGGGGTTTAATGTTAAGCGGCCGGCCAGCTTGGGGGTATGATCGCCCCAGGCGTAAGCCATTCTGGCGTGCGCGTATTCGTGAAAAGTAATGGCAATGAGCAAGGCTGGAATACGGTACAATAAATCGCTTGCAAGATAATTCATTTGTTTCTCCTTTGAAAACAACAGAAGAATTATGTTAAAAGATTATTTAGATAAGCAAGACATTTTTCCTCATTTTTAAGGGCAGTTCTGTTTTTCATCATTTCAAGAAGAGCATATCTTTCCCTTCTTTTTAAACGCATGATATGGCACATATAATGTAGATCATGTTCGGATAGCTCAGAAAATAACAGGCAAAGGTACGTTAAAAAAATATTTCCTCGCTTGACAGCTTTTTCATTCTTCATCCGTTGTAAAAATCCTTCCAAACAGCTGAGGCGCTTAAAAAGTTCGGAGCTAAGCTTAACCCGGGGAAAAAGCTGCTTAAAAAGATTAAGATCGACCAGGCGTGAAAGTATCTTTGCAGGGCATGATTCCGTGAAAAAGAGCCGAATTTCCTTGGAAAGGCTTTCTTTGCTCACTTTATTTAAAACATTATTTGCAATGGACTGCTGTAAAAGACTTTTTGTTTCCTCTTCAATAAAAAAAGAAAATCTTTGCTCAAAGCGGACAAGGCGCAGAATCCGCAAGGGATTATCGGCAAAGCTCAGCCTGTAAAGCACCTTTAATGCGCCCTTTTTTAAATCGTCCAAGCCGCCAAAAAAATCATAAAGCTCTCCAAAAGTATTCCAGTTTAGGGAGCAGGCCAGTGTGTTAATGGTAAAGTCTCTTTCAAACAGCTCTTTTTTTAAAAAGGCCCCTTCGCCGGACGCTTCCGCTGTTGTAAAGGGGTTAAAGTCCCTTCTTGCCGTTAACATATCAAAAACAAAACCCTTTGACAAGATTAAGGTTGCTGTTCCCAACTTTTCATACACCGTTAATTTGCCGGGAAGAACAGATACTAATTGCCGGGCAAAATCAACGGCTGAGCCGGTTATGAGCAAGTTTAATTTACGGTTTTCCCTGCCGAGGAGCAGATCGCGTACAAAACTTCCGGCACAATAAATTTGCGCGGAATTTCTGCCGGCTTGTGATGAAAGAAAATAGAGAATCCCCTGCATTTCCGGGGTAAGAGCACTGTTTATCAGGGGAATAAGGTTACTCATAAAGATTGGGCCTTTTCCAGTAATTTTGTTATATTCTTTTGATTATTATACCATATAATAACAGTTAAGGCGAACTAAAAAGAACAAATAGTATTTTATCCCTTATTATCGGCATTTATGAAAAAAGATATTTAAAAAAGAAAACATAAATACACAATAAAATGAAAATATAAAAAGAAATATACCCGCTTTAGCGGGTTTTTTTACGTAATTTACTTAACTTCTATTGGCATTACGTAATTTACGTAATATAATTAAATCAGAAAGAAAGGAGGTAAAATCTATGGATTATATTTATCCGGCTATCTTTGAACATAATAATGATGGCAGCTATACAATCACATTTCCGGACTTGCCGGGTTGTATCAGCGAAGGCAAATCTTTAAGCAATGCTATGGATATGGCACAAAAGGCACTAACCCAATGGATTGAGTATCTATTTGATGAAAAAGAACCAATACCAGAGCCAAGTGATATTAAAAAAATAATTCCTGCCAATAATCAATTCGTTAATCTTGTTCAAGCTCAGATGCGGGATAACCGCGCAGTACGCCGCACCGTCAGTATACCTGGATGGTTAGATGCCAAAGCTACTGAGGCAGGATTAAGTCTATCGAAAATACTTCAAGATGCTTTAAAAGAACGTCTTGGCATACAATGATTAAGCAGCCTTAACCGGCTGCTTTTTCTCTACCTTCCTACATTGCTGTCTTCCGCCCCTGGCACCATATGATGTTTCATAAAAGATTTTTGACGTTTATTATATAAAATTATATTACAAAAAAGAAAGCAGTTTATCCCTGCTCAGCTCCATCTTCCTTAATATCCGAGTCTCTTGTTTTTAAAAAACCGGGACGAAATCTTTTTATGGGAAGGGGCTTACGGAAGAAAACATCCAGCAAAGAAGGCCAGTTAAAGGGAATAAGGGGGTATAAATAAGGAACTCCAAAGGAGCGTGTTCGGACCAGGTAAATAAAAACAAATAACAGACCCCCTAAAAAGCCCGTAAGCTGAAATAAACCAGTTAATAGAAGCAGTAAAAGATGTATGAGCCTGTTTGCCAGCCCTAATTCCCAACTTGGGGTGGAGAATACTCCTATAGCGACCAAACTGATATACAGCAAAACTTCCGGCACAAAGAGACCCACATTAATAGCAATATCGCCAATTAGCAGTGCTCCTACCAGGCCAAGGGCAGTGGCCAGCGGAGAGGGCGTATGAATGCTGGCCAAACGGATAAGATCAAGCCCGAGGTTGGCAATAATAAATTGAATAAAAAGAGGAATGGCAGCTGTATCCTTCGGGCCGATAAAAGTGAGGGAATCGGGTAAAGGAAGATAGTGTTCGGCAAACAACAGCCAGACGGGGACGAGAAAGACCGACACAAAAATTCCTAAAAGACGGACCAGGCGTATATAAACTCCTACAGGGGGATTATGGCGAAATTCTTCGGCGTGTTGGACATGGTGAAAAATAGTCACAGGTGCGATGATGACTGATGGTGAGGTGTCTACAACAATGCAAACGTGACCTTCAAAAAGATGTGCCGCGGCCACATCCGGCCTTTCTGTATAGCGGACTGTGGGAAAGGGATTCCAGGGCTGTTTTGTTAAAAATTCCTCCACGGATTTTTCGGCCATCGGCAATCCGTCGATGTCTATGGCTGCAAATCTTTCTTTAATTGTTCTTAAAATATCTGGGTTGACGATATCTTCAATATAAATAAGCGCGACTTCCGAGAGGGAACGGGTGCCAATCTTAAAAATTTCCGTACGCAGTTTGGGATCCCTTACCCTTCTGCGGATCATTGTGACATTAAAGAGCAGGGTTTCCACGAAGCCGTCCCGGGACCCCCTGGTAATCTTCTCAATATCCGGCTCTTCAGGCCCTCTGGCGGGATACTGCCGGACATCGATAATGAGAGCTTCTTTTTCTCCGTCCAGAAAAAAAACAAGAGGGCCGGATAAGACTGTCTGTACTGCTTCTTCCAAATTATCCACAGAGGAAATTTCCCCGTACGGAAGGAGTAACGACTTTATTTTTTGCATAGTATTGGGGACAATTTCTTCCGGTTTTGCTGCAAGAAGCGATTTCATTATAAGAATAATGTCATCCGCATTTGCAAAACCGTCCAAGAAAAGAAAGAGGGCTCTTTTCCGCCCGACTTTAAACTCTCTTAAGAGCACATCAAAGCTAAGGTCAATACCCAGCTCTTTACGCAAATATTCTATATTGAAGTCCAGTTTGGGAAAAATAGCTGTCTTGTTGCGGTTGTCAGCCATAATTTATTTCCTTTTCACTTATACATTAATCTCTAATCTCTGAGCAGTTACCCTTTTTTATCCTTTGGGATTGAAAACAAGGGCCATAAAAAAAGCAAAGATAATAGCAGCTGTTATCCCTGTTGATGTTAGCTCAAACATACCGGTCAAAACTCCCAGAATGCCGCTTCGGGCTGCTTCGGACATTGCCCCTTTAGCCAGGGAGTTGCCAAAGCTGGAAATCGGGAGAAGAGCGCCTGCTCCCGCGAACTCGATGAGCTTATCATAAACTCCCAGGCCTCCTAAAATTCCTCCGGCAACGGTAAAGCCCGATAAAATATGTCCCGGAGTCAGCGGCGTCAGGTCGAAAAGGAGCTGACCAACCACACAAAAAAGCCCTCCAATGAGAAATGCCATCAAATAATTACCCATTTACAATTACCTGCCTTCTAACTCTGAATTGTTTATATCTCCAATGAAATGGCGTGGGCAATACCAGGTATGCTTTCTCCCTGTTGAAATGTCGTTGTGCTGTGGAGTGCGCCCGTGGCAACGAGTAATACTTTGCGCAGCTCTTGCTGCATCATTTGGGAATATATTTTTCCCAAAAAAACCAGGGCGCAACATGCACATCCGCTCGCTCCGGAATTAACTTTCTGATGAGGGTAATAAATTTGTACCCCGCAATCCGTATAATTATTGAGCTTTAAGCCCTTCCGCTCCAGGATATCCTCATTTAATTGTTTGCCAACTTCCCCTAAATCTCCGCTAAGGATGAGATCATAATATTCCGGATCTCTTTTCAGGTCGGTAAAATGACGGTAAATTGTGTCGGCAGCAGCCGGGGCCATGGCCATACCCATATTGTAGGGATCCTTTATTCCGGGATCTACTATTTTCCCGATAGTGATCGATTCGATGCGGGGTCCTTCATGAAAAGAAGGACCGAGAACAACGGCTCCGGCACCTGTAACAGTCTGCTGCGAATATCCGGGTCTTTGATACCCGTATTCCGTAGGGTAACGATACTGCCTTTCAGAACTGCAATTATGACTGGAGGTACCTATGAGGATATGTTCGGCAAAATTGCCTTCCAAAAGCATTGCTCCGATGGATAGACCTTCCACCAGCGATGAACAGGCACCGTAAATGCCAAAAAAGGGTAAAGCAAGTTTTCTGGCGCAAAAAGAAGAACTGATAATCTGGTTTAAGAGATCGCCGGCAATAAATAAATCAATTTCATCAGGAGTTAGACCGGCTTTTCCCAGAGACAGGAAGCAGGCTTCCTCCAGCATATGGCATTCCGCTCTTTCAAAACTTTTTTCATTTAGCAGATTATCTGTACAGAGCCGGTCATAGTAACGGGCAAGGGGGCCTGCACTTTCCTTGGGCCCGGCAACTGTTGCGGTCGAAAGTAATACTGCCTTTTTTTCCATCATCAGGCTTTGGCGACCAATTTTTTTTCCTGCTGGTTTAATCTTCTCTGCGACGGCTTCAGTCAAGATAAGTAACTCCCCTTGTCACTGCTATGGCGCTATTGCAGAAATAAGTCCGACAATAAAAGCTGTCACAACGCCGAAAACAATCACCGAGCCGGCAAGGCCGAACATTTTTGAGCCTGTTCCGAGAACAAGGCCTTCCCTTTTGAATTCGATAGCCATGGAGGTAACGGAATTTGCAAATCCGGTTACCGGTACAGCCAAACCAGCCCCGGCTATTCTCGAAATTTTATCAAAAACGCCAAGCCCCGTTAAAATAGCAGCGATAAAAATTACTGTCGCTACTGTCGGGTTTCCAGCCTGTTTTTCGGGCACTCCCAGGTATAAGAAAAGATTAAGGATCAACTGCCCTAAAAGGCACACCGTTCCTCCGGCCAGAAAAGCGCTGACAACGTTTTTAAAAAGGGGCGGCCGCGGCTTTTTTTGTTTGTTCCAATCATTCAGCCATTTCTCATCCAGCAATAGTTCTTCGTTATGGTCTGATTTCTCTTGGGACATTTTTTTCACCCCTTAGAAAATAATATGTAAACCGCGGCGGTGGCATTTCTTAGCTGCCGGAATACCCGGCAGCGTCAACCCCGCGGTTTACTATTGACCTTACGCGAAATTTTTACTTATCTATCTCTATCCTCTTCAACTCCGAATGCCAGTTTGACATTTGCTTTGTACCCTACAACTTCACCGTTTTGCACGTTTGCCGTTAAATTTAGCACTTCTACACCCGTAATATGATCTACTGTTTGCGAAGCATTTCTAACAGCACTTTTAATGGCATCTTCCCATCCTGAGTTTGACTCTCCAATTAGTTCAATTACTTTGGCGATTTGCACCTTTAAATGCCCACCTTTCTTAAAATATTTTTAAGTGTAATCTGCAAACGTGTTTAGTTTTCCTCTTTTTTAAAGTTCTATTCCGCGGGGACAAACATCCACATAATTTTGCGGCAGCTTTTCCTGCGCGAAACTGCAAACAGGCCTGGAGCGTTTTGGTGCTTCCTCTTCCCGGGGCGACCAGGAGTAACTGAGGAAAAAAGACAACATAATCACTACAATGAGCATGAGAAGCAAAAGTAGAATAAAGTAGCGCGGTTTTTTTTGCACTTTTTTCTCCTCAAAACGTATCTGTTACCATTATTTTTACGGTTATAGTATCCCCTTGCACTTTTTTTTTATTTGAGGTTTTCCCTGCTAAAAATAAAAACCCCTTTTTTAAGGGGTTGGCTGTTTTTCCGGTAAATAAATTTTAGCGGAAGGGCTTTTGCCTGAAGAACTTTGTTATTTTTTGCAGCAAAGGAACGCGAATTATTACTTCCAGGTAAAGATCCCCGGCTTCTCCTCCTCCTTTTCCTCTTCCGCCCAATCCTTTTAATCTTATTTTTTGGCCGCTTTTGATATTTGGAGGGACTTTAACAATTATTCTTTGACTTTTTCCCCATTTTTGACGGATATATTCGACCTTTCCCCCTTGTTGCGCTTGTTTGGGGTTTAAAAAAAGGAAGTCGTAAAAGTCCCTGCCCCTTTCCGCATATTTTATCCCAAAGGCGTTCTCCAGCCTATGTTTTAAAAAGTTGTTTAAAAAGCTTCCGTAAAGGATAAACCCTCGTCCGAAAAAACCCGGACTGCGAAAAACAAACGTTTGGTATTTGGAACCATAAAATTCCTTAAAAATTTCGTCAAAATTTCTAAAACCAAATGCCTTGGACATTTCCTCCAGTATCTGGTTTATATCTGAACCTTTAAAAATATCCTCATCTGAATAACTTTCTCTAAATTTCTGAGAAGCAAAAGAGCCATAGCTTTCTCGGTAAGTGTCGTATTCTTTCCTTTTTGCCCGATCGGAAAGGACGGCATAAGCTTCGTTAATTTGCTTCATTTTCTCTGCTGCCGCGGGGTCTTCTTTATTTCTGTCCGGATGATATTTAAAGGCCAGTTTGCGATAAGCGTCCTTTATCTGCTCCGGAGTTGCATCTTTACTTACTCCTAACAATTGATAGTAATCCTTGGCCATTTTTTTCATCCTTTACTATTACTATAAAAAGATGATTCCACTGCATGAGAAAGCATATTTCGTTTTATGCAACAGAACATCATTATATGCGTGGAATCAAAGATTAAAAACGCGAAATTATTTGGAACTGTTCTTTAACTTAGCAAGTATTTCCCGTTCCAGGCGCGAGATGTGAGATTGGGAAAGGTTCAAAAGTTGTGCTGTTTCCGCCTGGGTTTTTCCTAAAATATGGCGGAAAACAATAACCTGTCTCTCCCGGTAGGGAAGATTGATAAGTTGTTCTTTCAGAAAAAGATTGCTGTCCATGTCTTCCCAGGTAAGAATTTTGCCTTCACCCAATTCGGGGTGCTTCAACTGAAGGGACTTTTCGTCCAGGGAAGCAGGCGGATATTGCAATTCCATTAACCAGGCTATTTCTTCCCTTTCCAGTCCCATTTTTTCGGCCAGCTCCTCCAGGCGGGGAGCTCTTTGCAGCTCTTGTTCCATCTTTTTTTGATTTTTGAGTAATTGAATATAATGTTCATAATAAGAACGGGATATTTTTGTTAAATATCCGCTTTTGCGCAAGTAAGAGCGGATTTCCCCCATGATGAAAGGAACTGCGTAAGTAGAAAAACGTGTCCCCCTATCTGGGTCGAAATTTTGCAGAGCCTTTAACAAACCGAGGCAACCTTCCTGAAAAAGATCGTCATCATCGTCTCTTCCCCGGGAGACCCTTTTAACCATGGCGTGAACCAATGGCAGGTTTAAAGAGAAAAGCTCATCTCTGGCCTGGAGATCGCCGTTTTTATTTTTGCGAAATAAATCGCTTCTTTCCTGTTCTCCTTTTTGATGCGGCATTTTTATTTCCCCTTTAATGGTTAGACCCGTCTGTTTTGCCAAAATTTTTGCTCATGGTGACCACAGTTCCTTTGCCCTTTTGGGACTTTACAGTTAAACGATCCATAAAATTTTCCATAATCGTAAAGCCCATTCCCGAGCGTTCAAGTTCCGGTTTATCGGTATAAAGGGGCTCCATGGCCTTGGCAATATCCTCTATGCCTTTTCCCTGATCAGCAACCTCTACTACCAAGGTTTTATCCTCTGCTGTTACTTTAATACTTATAATACTGTCAGCGTCATCATAAGCGTGTAAGATACAGTTTGTTACTGCTTCCGAGACTGCTGTTTTTAACTCGTTCAGCTCTTCCAGAGTCGGATTCAGGCGTGCAGCAAAAGCAGCGACCACGACCCGGGCAAAACTCTCATTTTCTGATCTCGCCGGTATTTCCAGACGCATATAATCCATTTGTTACACTGGCCTTTTAAAAGCCAGTTTTGCACCTCCTTTTAAATTGTATTTCCTTAAATTACCTGTTTAAACTTCTAAGGCGCTGCTCTCTTTCCGGACAAGGGGAATTATTTTTGATATTCCTCCCATTTGAAGTATTTTCTGAATATGTGCTGCTGCTCCGCAGATTACAGTTTTTCCCCCTTTGGCTTTTACCTGCTTGTACCTGCCCAGAATGACGCCGATACCTGAACTGTCCATAAAAGTAACGTTTTCCATATTAACGATTAAATCCCTGACAGTACCTTTTTCCAGTTCATTTTCTACAGCATCACGAAAAATTTGTGCGCTGTGGTGGTCAAGTTCCCCTTTAAGCCTGACGATCAGTTTCTCTTTTCTTCTGATCAGCTGTACTTGCATTCTCGTCTCCTCCCCTGTTGGACTACTGGAAAATAATTCTGCATTTTAGAGTAATTTCCTGCAAAAAAAATAAAGCCCCCAAGGGCCGATATATTATTTTTTCAGCGGCCAAAGAGTATCCACATCTGCAGATACCGCTTCAAAAGCTGACTGAAAGAGGCTTTCCCGACATTTTCAGAAGCAACAAGGGGTACTTCCTTTAGTATTTTCTCCCCGTCAACAACCTGCAGCGTTCCTACTTTATCACCCTTTAGCAGGGGAGCAGTTACCCTGTTGGGGAGAATAATTTTGGTGGAATAAGCTCCTTCTTCTCCCTTGCTTAATAAAAGGCTTACTGTTTCCGAAGTGACGATATCCACTTGCAATAAATTTCCTTTGTCAACGGGAAGAGTTTTTATTTTTTCGTTTTTCCCGGCCAATTGAACGCTTCTGAAATTGGCAAACCCATAATCCAATAATTTGCGGGCTTCCATGTAGCGGATGTCGCTGGTTGGTGCATTGAAGACGATAGCCAGAAAGCGGGAGCCGTTTCGTTTTGCCGTTGCCACGATACTGTGCAGGGACTCATCGGTATAGCCTGTTTTTACTCCGTCACAACCCTGATAGTAGCGGATCAGCCTGTTTGTATTGCTAAGATAGACTTTTCTGCTTTTAATCTTACCTTCCAGAAAGTTTTCGTCCAGCCAAATTGTACTCCATTTGAAAAAAAGGGGATAAGTAAGAAGTTCCCGGGTCATGATCGCGGTATCATAAGCAGTAGTGTAATGATTATCGTCATGTAAACCGGTAGGGTTGACAAAATGTGTGTTTTTCATTCCCAGTTCCGCGGCCCGCTGATTCATCCGCTCAACAAAGCCTTCCATGCTTCCGGCAATATATTCACCCATGGCTACAGCAGCATCATTTCCTGAGCCCACCAAGATCCCGATTAACAGAGACTCTACATCCACTACATCTCCTGCACTCAAAAAAATCGTTGAACCTCCGAATCCTGCCGCTGTTTCTGTAATCGGGACTTTATCCTGAAGGGAAATTTCCCCTTTCTCTAAAGCCTCAAGGGCCAGCAGCGCGGTCATTATTTTAGTTATACTGGCGGGAAACACTTTTTCATGTTCATTATGGGCAAAAATAATTTCTCCCGTTGATTCCTCCATTAACAGGGCAGCTTTTGCTTGTAATGCAAATTCTTGGGCAGCTGCGGTGTTTGTTAAAAGAAAAGGATTGACAACTACTAAAATTGTTAATAAAAAGGCGATTTTCAAATAGACGATTTTCTTGAAGTATTTTTTCATAAAAAATCCCTCCTTGCTCTTATAAAATATTATCCCCGCGATTTTTTTATTTATCATTTTTTTATTTATAGAATGAAAAAAGCAGGTGGACTAGGTCCCGCCTGCTTTGCCGGAGTTTAAGGGTTAAAAAGATTTTACTAACTGGGGAAAGGGGGAACAACGCCGTGAATCAATGGAGGCGGCTCTACCCTTTCATCAACAATCAAAAAAGCATTTGTCAGTTCTTTCACGGAGGCGGAAAGGGTATCTTCTTTGTTTCCATGAAGGAAGGCAAGTATTTCACCTTCTTCAACGCTGTCGCCAACTTTGTGAGTTAGAAGAACTCCAACACTAGGATCGATTTTTTCTCCTTTTACCGACCTGCCGGCTCCTAAAAGAACAGCAACCCGCCCTACCCGCAGAGCGTCGATTTCCCTCAGGTATCCGCTTTTTGGAGCTTTGATAGGTTCTATATAAGAAGCTTTGGGAAAAAGATCGGTATTTTCCAGGTACTCCAATTTCCCGCCCTGAAAGGCAACCATTTGCTTAAATTTTTCCAGGGCCACTCCGCTTTTAAGGAGTCTGGCCAATTCCTCTTGACCCTCCTCCGGATCCCGGACTTTCCCGACGAGAGCCAGAATTAAGCCTCCCAGGAACAGGCAGAGCTTTTCTACTTCCTGCGGTCCTTCACCCTTTAAGACGCTTAAAGCTTCTTTCACTTCCAGAATATTGCCGACGGCAAATCCCAGCGGTTGGCTCATATCCGTTACCACTGAGACGACCCGTTTGCCCATTTCCTTGCCGATGCGCACCATGGTTTCCGCAAGGTGAAAGGCTTTTTCCTTGCTTTGCATGAATGCTCCCCGGCCTGTTTTTACATCGAGCAAAATTGCTCCGGCCCCGGCTGCGATTTTTTTGCTCATGATTGAAGCAGCGATAAGGGAGATATTTTCAATGGTTCCTGTCACATCCCTCAGCGCGTACAGCTTTCCCTCCGCCGGGGTGAGGCGATCTGTTTGGGCCATAATAGCTAAATTATTTTGGCTAACCAATTCAGAAAACCTTTTAATTGTCAAATTGGCGCTGAAACCGGGAATGCTTTCCAATTTGTCAATGGTTCCTCCGGTAAAGCCCAGACCTCTTCCCGATATTTTTGCCACCGGAACTTCAGCTGCTGCAACAAGGGGCGCCAGAACAAGGGTAACCTTATCCCCCACTCCCCCGCTGCTATGTTTATCCGCGACAATTTTTCCCAGAGAAGAAAAGTCCAGCACCTCTCCCGATTCAGCCAGGGCTGCCGTAAAGGCACTCGTTTCTTTGTTATTTAACCCCTGGAAAAAGATTGCCATAAGTAGGGCAGACATCTGGTAATCGGGAATATTTCCCTTATTATATTCCTGAATTATATAGCTGATTTCTTCTGCAGAAAGGCTCTCTCCATCCCTTTTTTTTAAAATTAAGTCCAAAAACCTCATGACTATACCCTCTCCTCAAAAAGTGTTTCCGCGAAACTTTTGCCGGACAATGTGGGGGGGCAGCCCATTAATTCACAGACCGTTGCCCCCATATCGGCAAAAGATTTTCTGATACCCAGGTTAGCCGGGATAATATGGGGGTTGTAAAGGAGAAGCGGGACATATTCCCGGGTATGGTCCGTTCCTGGAAACGAGGGGTCGCACCCGTGATCTGCAGAAATGACCAATAAATCATCCGCCTTTAAGAGTTGCATGGCCTCGCCAAGGAATTGATCAAAATCCTCCATCGCGGCAGCAAAGCCGTCAACGTCGTTTCTATGGCCGTAGAGCATGTCAAAGTCAACAAGTGTGGCCCACATGAGCCCCTGAAAATTCTCCCGGAGTCCCTGCCGGAGTACATTAATGATCTCCGCATTTCCCGAAGCAGGAAAGTGACGGGTGATTCCCCGGTCAGCAAAGATATCTTTTACTTTTCCCACTGCAAACACCTGGTAACCCGAGCCGGAGAGCCGGTCTAAAAGCGTCGGGCCCGGAGGTAAAAGGGAAAAATCTCGCCGCCCGGCTGTCCGTTTAAAGCTGCCGAGTTCTCCGCTAAAAGGCCTGGCAATAACCCTGCCGACTGCGTGCTTTCCGGTAAGAACTTTTGTCCGCGCAAAAAGGCACCACTGATAGAGAGTCTCCGGGGGGACTATTTTTTCGTGTGCCGCGATTTGAAAGACGCTGTCAGCGGAAGTATAGACAATGGGAAATCCTGTTTTCAGGTGTTCTTCCCCGAGGTCTTGAATGATTTCTGTCCCCGATGCGGGAATATTGCCCAAAACTTTTCTGCCGATCCCCTCTTCAAAAAGTGAAATTACTTCATTTGGAAAGCCTTGGGGGTAAAGGGGAAAAGGTTCTTGAAGAACAAGTCCGGCAAGTTCCCAGTGGCCTGATGTGGTATCCTTTCCCGGGGATGATGATGCCATTTTTCCGTACGCACCAACAGGGAAGCGCGCTGTATTGGACCCGGGAAAAGAAATTAGTTTTCCCAGACCCAAAGAAATCAGGTTAGGTATATGCCAATTTTTTATTGTTAAAGCAATATGGCCCAGGGTATTGCTTCCCTGGTCGCCATATTTATCTGCATCCGGCAAAGCCCCGACTCCTGCACCATCCAAAACAATAATAAAAACCCGATTAATTAAAATAAATAAAGCCTCCTTTTTTAGGCACGGGGATGGGTCTGGTTGTAGACCTCTTTAATTTTGCTCCGCGCAACATGAGTATAAATTTGTGTGGTTGAGATATCTGCATGTCCGAGCATTTCCTGTACTGAACGAAGATCAGCGCCGTTTTCCAGTAAATGGGTGGCAAAGGAATGGCGAAGCGTATGGGGAGTAATATCCCTACGTATCCCCGCTTTAAGGGCATACTTTTTTAAAATCTTCCAGAACCCCTGCCTGGTCAGTCTTTTCCCCTGCTGATTTACAAAAAGGGCTTTTTCATCCCGTGCTTTTAAGATTTTTGGCCTGCTGTTTTTAAGATATTCGCGGATACTCCGTATGGCAGCAGATCCCAGGGGGATCATCCTTTCTTTATTTCCTTTGCCATTGCACTTAATAAAGCCCATCTTTGTATTGACAGCGTTTACATTTAAAGAAACAAGTTCGGAAACTCTGATTCCTGTTGCATAAAGGAGTTCCAGCATGGCTTTATCCCTTAGTCCTATTGTATTTCCGGTCTCCGGCTGTTCCAGTAAAAGTTCAATTTCTTCTAAGGAGAGAACTCTGGGCAATTTTTTTTCAGTTTTGGGGGCTTCCAGTTCCAGGGATGGATTCTCGGTAATAAATTGTTCCTTTAGGAGAAATTGATAGAAGGAGCGGATGGAAGCCAGGTTCCTGTTTAGAGTAGAGGGAGCAAGGCCCTTGTCTTTTTGTTCCCCTAAATAATCTGTAATTACCGCTCTGGAGATCTTTTTAACATCCCTGATGTTTTTCCCCTGTAAAAAAAGAAAAAACTTGCGCAGATCCCGTTGATATGATTCCAGAGTATTGTTGGAAAGCCCCTTTTCAACGGATAGAAAATAAATAAATTCCTTTAATAGCCTTTCCATCCAGGGTTATCCCCTTTAACATAATTAAAGCAATTTTTATAAGTTATTCCACATGACAGTTCCTAAATCCTCTTTAAAAAAAGATTTTTCCGGAAGATTAAAAGAAAAACGAAACAACCAGGCGCATAAAAACCGGAGATAAGTATGCTTCAAACAGGCCGCCGGCAAGAATAAAAAGAAATACAATAAACATGTAAAAACAGTACTCGCTAAAGTGATTTGATACTGTTTTCTTATACACAAACTTTTTTTTCCGGCTCATGTACGAATAGGCCGTTGCCGTTGTTGCAGCAAAAAGAAATGCCGGAATTAAAATAATATTGTGGGGAAAAAGCGCGGCCAGTGAGAAAAGCAATCCCCTTAAAGAAAAGTTGTAAACTGTGAAACCGACAGTAAAGCCAAGGGCTAATCCTTTTAAAAGCAAAGTAAAAAGAACAAGGGGGAATCCTGGCCGGAATAAGCCGAGAAACCATGTGAGGGCCAGAAAGGAAATATTCTTTCGGTAGGATGCTTTTAAAAGCTGAAAAGATTCCAGGTTTTCTCCGAGGCGCAGGCTCTGTAAAAACGCGCTAAAGGATGATTGCAGGTTTTCCAGCTGTTCAATTTTAAGGAACCTGAGGATGAGGGCGCCTGCGACGATACCAGCTAAAAAAAAAGAAGTTGCAAAAATAAATATTCCCAAATGATCTCTAAAATATTCCAGCAACAATCTGCGCAGTGATTTCAAAAAAATCGCCTCTTTTGGTTCTTGGCCTCCCAAAATAATTGGTAACTGCTCAGAAGTTAATGAAGAGTGAAGCTGCTTCACGAGACTGAGCAGTTACTAAAATTGTATTACAGTAAGCCAAGCTTTAGAATTCCAAAGAGGGAGATTTAGGTTTCAAAAAAAGAATTTGCCGGTAAAAACTGCAGCTGCCTCCACGGCTGCAAAAAAATCCGGATCTTCCTGTATGCTTCTCCCCATTGTTTGCATTCCGGGAAAGGTGTAGCTCATTTTCAAAGGCGGTTTTTTAACCAGTACTAGTCTGTGTTTTCGAGGTAACCCGGATTGAATAAGCTGCCGGAAAAGTATATTCCTCTTTTTTTTATTAAGAAGGGGAAAAGGAAGATAAGCTCTTGTGGAAGAGATTTCTGCCAGCGCAGTAATGGAATGGTGGCTTAAACCGTAGTGCCTGGAACGTTTGTCTGCAAAACTAATTCTCGGTATAAATATGGGTATTCCCTTAAATTTGTTGACCCTGTCAATATGTTCACCCTGTTCAATTCCGCTAAATCCATATCTGGTTCCGGTTCCGACTACTCCCGGGCCGGGTACGAGAAGAATAACATCTGCCTTCAGCTCTTCCTTTGCCGCAGTCAAAGCCGTATAAACGTTGACAGTTTCAATATCTCCGCCAAAAGCATGGCCGCAGGTAATTGTTCCGGCCAGCATGCCCTCCCCTTTCAGCCTGGAAACAGTATCGCTGAGATAAAGGGGCAAAGAGGCGCTATCGGTCATCACATAAACGATACGTTTACCGGAATATCTTTTATTGAACAAAAGAACAAAAGGTGCGATCATGCTATGAAGTTCGCCGATAACAACCGGTGTATTTTTAAGACCGCAATATTTCTTTAATAAAATGTCCGGGCAAATTTCCGCTAGCTTTTCCTCATAAGTACGCACCTTAAACTGAAGCGGCGTATAGCGGAGTTTAATAATATGACCTTGCGGTGAAAGGGGTAAATTCTCCCTGGCCGGATTGAAAAGGACAAAATGATAACCGCCGCTGCCAAGGCTAAGCCTGACTGCCGTTGTATTTAAAAAAACCCGTTGCCCTGCCAGAACTTTCCCTGTTAGCTTTGAGTAGTTTAAAGCTTTTTCTTTCCCAGCTCTACCTGCCAGGGTAACTTCCAGACACTGGATTCCTTCCCTTTCCCAAGAAATTTTTTCGACGATTCCTTCTTCAATACTTATCATTAATTTTTCCTGCCTGTCCGTACAAGCAAATTGCGGGAGAGCTTTTCTTCAATGATGCTGTTCAAGGAAAACTTTTCACAGAAGAGGTGTACAAAAAGCAAGAGCAAATTTAAAACAATAATTGTCTTTCCGGACAAAACAAAAAGGCTGAAGATACCTAAGATTCCCCCCAGCAGGTATGCTCCCGTATCCCCCAGCATAATTTGTTTATTTAATTCCCAGGGAAGATAAACGAGGAGTATTCCCCAGATAGGGAGCAAAGCCCAGGCAAGGTCCCGGAAAAAGATGACAATAACGAAAGAAATGAAAAAAAATACTCTTGCCGACCTGCCGGGCCTTGTATCCAACAGGTTGAAAAAATTTGAAAGCAAAGCTAAAAAGAAACCGCCCATGATCCATTCGATTAAGTACCCTTCATTTATTCTTGAAGATATAAAAAAACCGAGCAGCAGTCCCCCGGCGGCCTTATAGATCCCGGTGGATATTCCTTCTTTTTTCCAAAGCTTCATTAGATGGCCCTTTAACCCTTTGCATTCCTTCTCTCCCCAAATATCATCGATAGCTCCCAAAAGGGTAATTCCAAAAAGGTAAAAAAACAGTAAAGCATACGGAAGCGGCAATTTATTGGGCATCCTGCTTAACAAGTAAAAACAGAACAGCAAAGAAAGGAAAAGAACTGCCCCGCCTGCTGTGGCAATTTTTTTCCCTTCAAAATTTGTAATGAGCAATTTTTTTTGAGCCTGCCAGTTAATAAAAAAGGAAAGGCTCAGCCGGGTAATTATTATTGGAAGAAGGATTGCCGTTAAAAGTATCGCGGAATTAATCATTTTATCTCCTTAAAGTTTATCAGCGGGCTATTCTTTGGCTGAGCAAATTCAGGATTTCCATAAATTGTTTTCCCCGGTGAAGAAAAGATTTGAGATCATTCCCACCACAGCGGTGAGACATGTTCACCGGTATTTCTTTTACTCTAAACCCTTTTTGAATACTTTCGATGGTCAGTTCCACCTCAGCTGCAAACCCTTCGGCGCGAAAATTTAATAGGTCCCATACCTCTCGCTTTAATACCCTTTGTCCGGAAAGGGGGGCCAGCATTTTTCTGCCGGTGAAACAACGGATACCCCAATAAGCGAGGGATCTTGTCAAGCCCAGGCCGACCCGTTTGCCCGCTGTAAACGAGGCTATCGCCATATCGGCTTCGTCTGTCAGGACAACATCAATTAGTTTTTTAATTTCGCGGGCAGTTTCTTTAAGATCCGCATCCACAAAGGCAAGGAATTCCCCTTTGGAAATGTAAGCTCCTTCCCGGAGAGCCTGGCACTTCCCTCTGTTAATATTGCTCCGGCAAACGATAGCTCCTGCTTCCCGGGCTTCTGTAGATGTATTGTCGGTAGATCCGTCATCGCAGACGATAACTTCGTTAATCTCCGGAATGGCGAGGAGTGTCTCAACTGTTTTACCAACCCAGCCTTCTTCGTTGTAAGCGGGGACAATGGCGGATACCCCCATACCAAACTCCTTTTACATATTTTGAATTAATTCCAGAAGTTTTAACTTCCCGGGCAAGTTATCTATTCTACATTCTCCGCTTTGAAAATTTTTTCCTGACACTTCTTGATAATCTTCCTCAGCAGAAGATATAAAAAAAACAGATTTTTGTTCAAGGAAAAGGTTTTCTACAATAGCGGAAAGAAACGGATCTAAGGTTCCTGCGACAAATATTAGTTCTTGATGGAAATTTTCCCCTTGCTCTTCTTGAAAAAGAGGAGGGCTGTTTTCATATAATGTTAAGATCTGCTGCTCGCTGAGGCAAGCAGGCCAGGTTTTCTGCCCGTTTAATATTAAGCCGGCAATAAATCGAGCGGGATCTTCCGGCTCGCTTTTTGCAAGAGCAAGTTCAAGTTCATCCCAGCTTATATTTTCTTTAAACAAAAACACCTGGTACCTGCAACCCGTCAATTCCAGAAAATCCTTTAATTCACGGGAAAGCTTTCCCTGGCAGAGCACTTTGACCACATGTCCGGCAAGTTTATTTTTAACAAAAAAGGGATTGAAATATTCCTCTTCCAATGCCCTCCAATTGCTGATCTCCTGGTTTAACCGGTTCACTTGCTCAAGATAGAGTTTCGTTTCTTCTTTGAAATACTGGATTTCATTTTGCAGTTCCTCGATCACCGAAATTTGGTTTAACACCAGAGCGTTTACACCCATTGAAGCGCCGATTAAAATTCCAATTCCCAAGGATAAAAAAACTGCTACAAGAGATATGAGATGGTTCTGACGGTCCAAAGGTATTATCCCCTTTATATTAAAGAAATTTCATCTTCCAAAAAAATAAATATAAAAAATGACGGACAAGAGGTGACAGGGCAGCCAGGACTACTATGGGAAAAAGAGCTGCTGCGAGAAGTACGGAAAAGGATTGCCATCTTAAATTTCCCCTGTAAAGGTGTGCGAGCCCTTTGGCATCAACCAGCTTTGAGCCGATTTTGAGCCTGACAAGAAAAGTAGAAGCCATTCCCTTCCTCCCCTTTTCTAAAAAATCCAGCATGTGAGAGTGAGAACCTACAGCCACAATAAGCGCGGCTTTTTGCTCATAGGCCAGTAAAAAGGCCAAATCCTCGCTTGTCCCGGGGGCTGCAATAGTTTTTGCCTTCAAGCCCAGGCGGGATATCCGCGCCATACCCGGCGCCCTGCCGTCGGGATAAGCGTGAACAATTATTTCCTCCGCCCGGGAAAGGGTTGCATCTTCTACGCTGTCCATATCGCCAATAATAATATGACAGTTAAAACCCATCTCCTTTAAGGCGTCAGCTCCGCCATCGACTCCTATAAGGACAGGTTTCACTTCCTTTATGTAAGAAGCTATGGCACGCAGATCCTTTTTATAATTTTTACCCCGGACGACAATCAAAACATGCTTTCCTTCAATCTTGGTTTTAAGCTCAGGGATATCCAGCTTTTCCAAAATGAGTTTCTTTTCTTTGCGGGCAAAAGCAAGAGTATTTTGCACAAAAAAATCCAGCTTTCGGGTTAGATTTTCTTCCGCACGAAGCATGTGGTCGGCGAGTATTTCTTTTTTCATTACTCTTCCCTGTGCTATTTTCTTATTGGAGTGAAAAATTGTATTTCCAACAATTGTAAGAACTTCTCCTTCCTCCACCTGGGAGAAAATATTCTTTCCCACCTTATCAAGAATGAAAATGCCTTCCTCCAGGAGAATTTTTGCTCCCTGGGCAGGATAATCCCCGCTAAAGGTATTGCAGGCATTGATGACTGCTTTCACTCCCCGTTCAGCCAGTTCTTGCGCCGCGAGTTCGTCAAGGTCAGGGTGAGCTATAAGGGCAATATCTCCCGAATGCAATCTTTTGCACAGGGCTTTAGTTTTAAAATCTTTTTTAACAATGCCTTTTATAAAAGGTACTCTTTTCATAATGTTAGTATGGGTAATACTTAATTTGTTTATAAGTAGCCTTAAGAAAACAATAAAGCACCATTGACGGTGCCTTATAGTTAAACGGTATAACAAATTATTTCTTAGACTGAGCAGTTACAAATTTTAACTAAAGAACTTTATAATCGTACCTTCTATTTTTTAAACGTATTTTGTCGGCAACGAGGGCAATGAATTCTGAATTCGTCGGTTTGCCTTTTTCAGTATTAATTGTATAGCCGAAAAACTTTTTGATCGTTTCAATGTTGTTTCTGGACCAAGCTACTTCGATGGCATGGCGAATGGCTCTTTCTACCCTGCTGGGCGTTGTTTCATACTTTTCTGCGATCCTTGGATATAAGATTTTTGTAATGGAACCAAGAAGTTCAATTTCTTCCGCAACCATGGAAATGGCATCCCTCAGATAAAGGTAACCTTTTATATGGGCGGGGATGCCGATTTCATGGATAATATCAGTTATTTCCTCAATATATTTTTCTTTATCGTTTTTGGGAGATACGGACTTAACCGAAGCAGAAACTGTTTTGGGAACCGGTGCATTTTCTTTGCCCAGCTGACGGATTCTTTCGGCCAAAATTTCCAAGTTAAATGGTTTTAAAATATAATATGATGCTCCAAGTTCCACTGCCCGGCGTGTAATATTTTCATGCCCAAAAGCGGTCAGCATGATCACTTTGGGCTGCGGGAAAAGGTCCATGTTGTTAAGTTCTTCCAAAACACCGATCCCATCTAAATGAGGCATAATAATGTCTAAAAGAATAATATCTGGTTTTTTTTCTTTAACAATTTCCAGAACTTCTTTGCCGTTATAGGCGTTGCCTATAACCTCCATATCCTCCTCTTTTTCAAGAAACTCAGACAAAAGGTCGTTAAATTCCTTATTGTCGTCAGCAATTAAAATGTTTAACATAGCTTCTCCTCCTTTTCCTTTAGCAAATTTTTCCTAAAATAATTCGACAAAGAAAAGTCTATTCCTTCTTTTTTTAAAAAAAATTTTGATATATTAATAAAATATTTTTTAGGAAACAGGTAATATTTTGCATTCCCTTGCCATCCATTCGGCATAAATGCCGTAACCCCTTGTAGGATCATTGACAAAAACATGTGTTACTGCTCCTACAAGTTTTCCGTTTTGAATAATTGGGCTGCCGCTCATGCCCTGAATAATTCCACCGGTTACCTCCAGCAAATTTTCATCAACTACCCTGATGATCATTCCTTTATCTCCGGGTTTATTTTGATTGGCCGTTCTTTCAATTTCTATCTTAAAGCTCTGTATTTTATTGCCTTCAATTACCGTAAGTATTTCGGCAGGACCCGGCTCGACTTGGAAGGAAAGGGCAAGGGGCAGAGGGTCCGGGTACGGCGTAATATGCTCGCTAATATTGCTAAGTCTTCCGTAAATGCCAAAGGGAGTATTCTTTTCAATGCTTCCGACGATATCTTTTCCTTCTCTGAAAATGCCGGCTTTTTCTCCGGGCTGCCCTCTCTGTGCTGCCTTTACATCAATTACATCAGCCCTGACAATAACCCCTTCGTTTATTTCGAGGGCTGAATTTGTATCAAGATCTGTAATAATGTGGCCAAGGGCACCATAATAATTGCTTTTGGGATCATAAAATGTAAGTGTTCCTACACCTGCCGCATTATCGCGGATATATAAACCTATGCGGTATTCCTGGTCTTGCGGCCAAAAATATGGAATGACGGTTGCCTGTAAAATATTTCCCTTTCTGTTGAGCAAAAAAGTTAATGGGCCTTTGCTCGATTCCCTTTTTATTATTTCTTCCGCCCTGTTCACATCTCTCAGGTTAATACCATTTACTTTCAACAATATATCTCCAATTTGAATTCCGCCTTCTTGGGCTGGAGAAAAGGATTCCGTTTCCTTTTCTAAATAATAGTAACCTGCAACTATAATTCCTTCCTCATGTAGTTTAATGCCGATGGAATGCCCGCCGGCCATCACTTCCATCCCCGGCAGAACATTAACGGTGAGTTGTTTTAAGGGAATTAATCCCTGGAATAGACTTAATTCCAGAGTAACGTCTCCTTGAGTTTTTCCTTTCAGGGAGATGTTATTGTTGAAATTTAAACGGCTGAAAGTGCTCGAAGTAAGAGGGCTGCCGTTAATATCCAGAATTCCTTCTTTATCTGCTTTAATATACAGATCCAGGGGGAAACGAACTTGAAAAGAGTGTTCCTGGCCCTCAAAAATGCGGATATTATCATCCAAATGCAATTTTATCTCATAGGGCAGAAAGACGAGGAATAAGAGGGAAAATACGCAGGCGAGGACTAAAAAGGTTTTAATCTTCGAATTGTCCTTAATATCCAATGCTGAAAAAACCTCCTTTAAGGAAATCTTATTTAAAAGTAAAAGCACTTTTAAATTGGCCTCCAGGAGGCTTTTTTATGCTTGTTAAGTTTGCCTAAATGAAGTTATCTGTCACAAATAAAAGAAAAACCCTCTTTTAAGGGTTTAATTAGTATTTCATTATTTATATTTAATTAGAGTTTAATTAAAAATATTTTAAAAAAGTTCTGGATTAATTCTTCTTTTTAATAATTCTGCCGCGTGTTTTCTGGTGATTTCACTATTGCTTCCGTCCAGCATGCGGGCAATCTCCAAAACCCGGTCCTCATCATTGAGATATTTAACTCTGGTGGCGGAGCGGCCTTTTTGTACTTCTTTAAAAAGATGATACTGATGATTGGCCAGGCCGGCAATATGAGGACTGTGGGTAACACAAATAATTTGATGCTTCCGGCTTAATTCGGCCATTTTGTTAGCCACGCATTGTATTGTTTTCCCGCCGATGCCGCTGTCTATTTCATCAAAAACAAGGGTTGGAATGCGGTCCTGTTCAGCAAGGATGCTTTTTAAGGCTAACATTACCCTGGCCATTTCACCTGCAGAGATAATTTTGGCGAGAGGTTTGGGATCTTCGCCAGGGTTGGCAGAAAAAAGAAACTCAACTTCTTCCGAACCGGTGTCCGTGAGCGCTTCTCGAGTTTTAAAAGCCGCGGAGAACGTGCCTCCCACAATTCCTAAATCCTTGAGGACATTTTCCACCTGCATTTTAAGGTTTTGCGCAGTGGCCCTCCGAATTTCGCTGAGCTTTTCGGCAGCTTTGCGAGCTTTTAACTCAAGCTCGCTGCATTCTTTTTCCAAAAAAAGGGCTTCATCTTCGTTTGCTTGTAGTTTTTCCGCTTCCTTCCGGCACTTTTCGGCAAGCAAGAGGATTTCCCCCACTGTTGCCCGATATTTTCTTTTCAGATGACGGTAAATTTCCAAACGGCTTTCAATTTCTGTTCTTTCTTCAGGGTAATAATTAAGAGAATCCTGGTAATTATAAAGTTCGTGTCCCAATTCGGACAGGTTGGCCGAAACCTCATTTAAAACGTTGGCGAATTTTTCCATCGCAGGATCGATTTTTTGCAGTGAAGCAAAGTCGTCTGCTGTTTTATTTAAGATATCGATAATGGAGGCAGCGTTTTCGCTTCCGGAATAAATTTCCGTATAAGCCCTCTGAACAATATGAAGCATTTTTTCAAGGTTGTCCAAAATGGAAAGCCTTCGATTCAGGTCGTTTTCTTCCTTTTCGCTCAACGATGCTTCCGTAATTTCTTGATATTGATACAAGAGCAGTTCCAGTTTATTTTTTCTCTCAGCGGAGTTTTTTCCAAGGGATTGCAGCTTTTTTTGGCTGTCTTTCCAGCGGGAAAAGAGCTGCTCATACTGGTTTTTTATCTGAGAAAGCTCAGATTTGCCGAATTCGTCGAGAAGAAATAAATGTTGCTCCGTTCTTAACAGGGATTGATGGCTGTGCTGTCCGTGCATATCTACAAGAAAACTTCCCACTTCTTTTAAAGTAATCAGGGGAACGACCCGCCCGTTAATCCGGCAGAGATTGCGCCCGCTCAGGGAAATTTCTCTGGAAACAACAATCTCCTCTTCAAAGGGGAGACCGTTATCTGCCATTAATTTTTCTAAAGCCGGGTAATCCCGGGGCGGGGAAAATACAGCCTCAATAAAGGCCTGCTGACATCCGCTTCTTACCTGCTCGGAAGAAGCCCGATCTCCCAGGACCAGTCCCAATGCCCCAATAAGAATTGATTTTCCCGCTCCCGTTTCTCCCGTTAAAACATTGAATCCGGGGAAAAATTCCAGGGATAGGTTATCAACCAGAGCATAATTTTTTAGGTGAAGATATAAAAGCACGTCAGGGTTGCCTCCGCTTTACATAGTCAAAAAATAATCAGCAGCGACTATGTAACTGCTTAAAAGGTTAATGTATAAGTGAAGCTGCGGGGACGGTTCGAGCGTCTCCGTAGCGAAGCGAAGGAAGACGATGGAACCGTCCCCCTGCTTCCGGTATAGCAGATTATCTCTTAAACTGAGCAGTTAATAGATCAGGCGTCCAAAAGTTTGTCGTGCAATAGTTTATAAAAATTGCTTTTTTGAAAAGTGATGACTCTGGTCACGCATTCTGCTTTTTTAACGGTAATTTTATCCTGATAGCTTAGTGGAAAACCTTCCTGACCGTCCATGGTAAGAAATATATCTGCAGATGATGTGGCCACAATTATTGTAATAATATCGTTACTGTCAACGATAACCGAGCGCTTGTAAAGAAGATGCGGACAGATTGGTGTAACAAGAATGACATTTAAAGACGGGTTGACAACAGGGCCTCCTGCTGAAAGGGAGTAGCCTGTCGATCCTGTTGGAGTGGAAATAATTACTCCATCTCCGGGATAGCTTTCCAGAAAGTCGTCATTGATAAAGGTATCAAGCTTGATTATGCGTGAAAAGGGCCCCCGGGAAACAGTCGCGTCATTTAAGGATATGGAGGAAAAGACGGTCTCTTCTTTGCGAGTAACTTCTGTATGCAACATTATCCTTTCTCCAAAGGAATAATTTCCCTCAATAATCTTATTTAAGTAAAAATCCAACTGCCCCACTTCAATTTCTGAAAGAAAGCCTTTGTGTCCCAGGTTAATTCCTAAAAGAGGAAGGCCAGTAAAGGCCAATTCCCTGGCAACTCTCAGAAAGGTTCCGTCACCTCCCACGACAATAACAAGGTCTACTTTTTCAGGCCAGGTTTTAAATTCTTCAATGGGAGACGGCAGTTTAAGCAAAGGAAGCTTTTCCGGAAGAATATAAATGGGAATTCCTTGCTTGGCGAAGAAATTTTTAAGGCAATGAATGACTTCCTGTGTCTTTGTTTTTTGCCAGTTTGGAACGACTCCAATACCCTTCAGCATTTCTTTTTGCCACCTTCTTTTTCTTTCCTGCCCCACAGGTCATGAAAAGCTAGGGAAACTACAGTAGAAATTCTTGATTCCAGCTCATCTTTTTTTATTTCCTGGTCATTTTCAAAATTTGTCAGATAAAGCAGATATTCAATATTTCCTTTCGGACCTTTTAAAGGAGAATAAGTAAGTCCCGCAATCCGGTAGGAAAGCTTTAAGGCGAAAGTTAAAACTTTATATAAAATTTCCTTGTGGACTAAAGGATCTTTGACAACTCCTTTTTTGCGGACTTGGCCGGGAGTTGCCTCAAATTGGGGTTTGATCAGACAAATGATTTCCCTGACGGGAAAAGCAGCAATTGCCGGTAGAATGAGCGTTAGAGAAATAAAAGAGACATCAATGGTAACCAGATCGGGAATTATGGGGAAGTCTTCTTTTTTTATCAAGCGGGCATTGGTCCGTTCCATGTTGATAACTCGATCATCATTTCTTAAGGACCAATCCAATTGTCCGTAACCTACATCAAGGGCATAGACTTTTTTGGCTCCATGCTCGAGACAGCAATGAGTGAATCCCCCTGTTGAGGCACCAATATCGAGGACAATTTTTCCCTGCAAGTTGATATTAAACTGTTGCAAAGCCTTTTCGAGCTTCATCCCCCCCCTGCTGACATAGGGATTGCAGGAAGCCCGTAGTTCAATCCGGGCTTCGGAAGAAAACAATAGGCCTGCCTTATCCTGTTTTTTCCCGTCAACATAAACATTACCAGCCATAATTTCTCCCCTGGCCCTGCTTCTCGTACTAACCAGCCCTTTGTCTACCAGCAGGAGATCAAGACGTTTTTTCTTTTCAATTTTTGGTTCCATTTTCTTTACCAGACCTTTTGCCCGTTAAAACACATTTTTCCGCTTGCAGGGCAATCCCTTCCCCGGTGAGGTGATAGAGCGAAAGCAGATCATCTCTGTTACCATGGCCGGTAAAAGGATCTTTTAAGCCCATCCGTTTTATGTAGAGCTCATTTAAAAGTTCTTCTTCTTCAAGCATTTCCAAAACAGCGCTTCCAAATCCTCCGGCAACAAGATGTTCCTCGACAGTTAAAACACACCTGCATTTTCTAGACCAACTGCAAATTAGATCCCGATCCAGAGGCTTGACAAACCGCGCATTAATAACGCAGCTTGAGATTCCTTTTGCTGAAAGAAGCCGGTGGGCTTCCAAAGCCGGGGCAACCATTGAACCGATGGCAAGAATTAGGATGTCATGCCCTTTTGTGAGCAGTTCCCCTTTTCCAAGGGGAATAAGTTGGGGAGTGCAATCGGGTGGTGTTGTCCAGCCCCGGGGATAGCGAATAGCTGCAGGGCCTTTTAGCGATAGGGCGGTCTTTAACATGGAAGCAAGCTCCATACCGTTGGAGGGCGCCATGATGACGATTTCCGGCATCGCCCTCAGGTACGAGAAGTCAAACAGACCGTTGTGGGTTTCGCCGTCCTCCCCTACTAAACCGGCTCTATCCAGGGCAAATACCACAGGAAGTTTTTGCATGCAGACGTCTTCAAGGATCTGGTCGTATGCCCTTTGTAAAAAGGTGCTGTAAATGGCCACTACCGGCTTCATTCCTTCAAGGGCCAGTCCTGCAGCCATCGTCACGGCATGCTGTTCGGCAATGCCTACATCAAAGGACCTGTCGGGAAATTGTTCAAAAAATTTTTCCAAACCCGTTCCCGCGATCATGGCAGCGGTAATGGCAACAATGGAATTGTCTAGGGAAGCTTCTTCCCTCAGAGCAGAGCCGAAGACCTCGCTGTAGGTTTTATAAGCCGGAGCAAGGCTGTCGTCTTTTATAGCCATGCCCGTTTTTTTGTTAAACGGGCCGATACCGTGGAACATAGGGGAGTTTTTTTCAGCATACGGGAATCCTTTTCCCTTTTGAGTAACGACATGCAACAATACAGGACCTTCCAAACCCTTGGCCTGGCTGAGCATTTCTCCTAAACCGGCAATATTATGCCCGTCAATGGGGCCAAGGTAAGTAAAGCCAAGCTCTTCAAAAAGTACTCCCGGGACGAGGAGGTATTTAAGGCGGTCTTTTATTCGCTCCGCTGAACGAACTACGGATTTTCCAATAGCCGGGATGCGTCCCAGCACCAGTTCAAGATCTTCTTTCAGACGGAAATATTTGGGGTCTGTTCTTATTCTGGCCAGGTATGATGTCAGGCCGCCGACGTTCCGGCTGATGGACATCTCATTGTCGTTTAAAACAACAATTAGATCGGTTTCAATATGACCGGCATAATTAAGGGCTTCCAAAGCCATACCTCCTGTAAGTGCCCCGTCACCGATTACAGCAATAACTTTAAAATCTTTACCCTGAAGATCCCTGGCAAGAGCTATACCCAGGGCTGCGGAGACAGATGTACTGCTGTGGCCGACATCAAAAACATCAAAGATGCTTTCTTCCCTTTTAGGAAACCCGCTTAGCCCGCCAAAGGTTCTTATGGTAGGAAATTTTTCCCTTCTTCCCGTTAAAATTTTATGTGTATAGCACTGATGTCCCACATCCCAGACAATTTTATCATCAGGAGTATTAAAAGTGCGGTGGAGAGCGATGGTCAGTTCCACAACACCCAAATTGGACGCCAGATGACCCCCTCTGCACGAGATGACATTGACTATCAGTTCCCGGATTTCATGAGCAAGTTTTCCCAGTTCATAATAAGACAGCTTTTTTAAAGCGCTTGGATCGTTGATCCTTTCCAGAATCGTCCCCAAAGGATCACCGCTTTTCTTTATTTTTTTTCTGTTTACCTTTTTTCTTGCGAAAAATAAAGTTGTCAAGGGTTGTCAGCATTCTTGCCGTAAAAAAAACGATATGGTTCGGGTTTCTAATGGCAATGGTTTTTCCATAGGCTTTGCCCCCCACTGTCAGAGCCGAAACCAGGCCGGTGAGCAGGATGCTCAAAGCTATTTCGTTAAGATTTGGTCTTTTCAGTGTAAGGTTAATAATAATAACTGCAGCCACTACGCCGCTGACAATACCTGAGATATCGCCGACGACATCATTACAAAAGCTTGCAACCCGATCTGCGTTCCGAATAAGGTAAATTCCTTTTTTGGCACCGAAAATTTTTTTGGAGGCTTTAGCATGAAATGGTTTTTCACTGGCAGCTGTTGTTGCTGTTCCCAGAATGTCAAATAATATTCCAATAAATATTATCAGTAAAAGTAGTAAAAAAGAAAAAACAATTGATTGAAAACTCCGAAGCAAGAAACGCGTTACCAGCGTCAAAGAAATTGCCAAAAAAAAAGTCCACAAACCGACTGAATAAACCCAGTAACTAGTTTTTCTTTTTTGCCCCGTGTTTTTTTTAGGCAAAAGGAACACCTCTTATATGTAACAACACAGGTGGTAACTCTATGGGTAAACATTGCGGCTTCAGGTCCAGCAGGTTTTCCCAGATGACCACCCGGTTGTCACCAACCCGGCAGTTTCCTTTTAAGGCCATCTCTGCAGTGTTGCCATCAACAGGGCTGGATTACCACTAAGTCCACACTTTAATCCCCACAGAGTCTCCCTCCCGTGGGAACAGCCTAGGAGATTTCCTCCATAACGCTTTTACTGCTCCTTAGCCTCTTTTGCAGTTTTGGTTTCCCAAGGTATAAAACCTTTCTCCCCCAAAACCACTCAAGGCAGGCTACACTGTGCACAGTATCCGCCGCACACAGGTTCTACTCTAAGCCGTAACCATTTACCGTACGGTAATACGCCACGAACTTAGGTCTCCGCGAAGGCAGGGTCAACGCCTACATGCCTTTGTAGATCGCCCCATCCTTCTTAACTCCCAGCACCAACCCCCGACTGGGCTTCGGCAGCCAGCACAAGGAACTTCATCGATGTGCCCTTAAGCGGATTTTTAGGCCCGCCTTCCAGAGCAAAGCGCTAACTAGGATACTGCACCACCTGTGTTTTCGAATAAATTATAACATAAGGATTCTTCTATCTCAAGATTAGCAATTAATAATCCCTGTAAAGCATGAACCTGATGAGCTTTTTTAGGATGTCCGCCCGGTTCCCGTAGTAATCAAGAATTTTGATAGATTCATTAAATTTATGATCCCGTAATGCTTTTGATTCTTTCAGGCCAAAATGAGATAGATAGGTTGCTTTTTTTAATTTCAAGTCTGCTCCCAGGTCTTTTCCCATTTTTTCTCTATTTCCTTCCAGATCCAGCAGGTCATCTACCACTTGAAATGTACTGCCGATAGCGTTGGCGCAAGCGGTAAGGCGTTCCAAATCGTCATCGCCACCGCCCCCGAGAATAACGCCTATCCGGAAGCATGCAACCAGAAGCGCGCCTGTCTTGTGTGAATTGATGTAATCTATGGTTTCTGGCGCAATATTTTTTCCCTCTGATTCAAGATCCACGATCTGCCCGCCAATCATTCCCTTAACACCGGCAGCCCGGGAAAGTTCCCCAATCACTTTCAACCTGACTTCAGCGGGCACTTCCGTTAGATATGAAAAGACGTACTTGCTGTCTTTATCTTCAAACCCTTCGCGGCTCAGAATGTCAAAAGCAAGGGTTAAAAGAGCGTCTCCAGCTAGGATGGCTGTTGCTTCCCCAAATACTTTGTGGGAAGTAAGACAGCCCCGCCTGTAATCATCGTTGTCCATGGCGGGGAGGTCATCGTGAATCAGGGAATAGGTATGAATCATCTCCATGGCACAGGCCGGAGGAATGCCCCTTTCCGTTTTTGAACCAAATAGCTCGGTTGTTAAAAGAATCAACAGAGGGCGTATTCGTTTTCCCCCGGCAAAGATGCTGTAACGCATGGCTCGGTTAATTGTTTGGGGATACTCCTTTTCCCCTGGGAGGAAATAATCAAGGGCTTCGTTTATCAATAAAATTTTATTGCTTAAAACTGTCTGGATCATCTCTTATACCTTTCCTCTAGGATAGATTAAAAGGGCTCGTCACAATTTTCCGGCTCACTATTTTGTAAGAATTTCTCAACTCGGAATTCAGCTTCCGTCAGCAGCTTGCGGCAGTGTAAATTTAGCTTCATGCCTTCCTGGAAACTTTGCAGAGACTCTTCAAGGGACAGTTCTTCTTTCTCCATCTTTTTAATAATGCCTTCCAGTTTTTCTAAAGCTTCCTCAAAAGTTAGCTTTTCGATTTTATCTTCTTCTTTATGCATCTTCAATTCCTTTCTTCTCCGGGAAGCAACCTGCTTTTTAGAAGATTTTTAACTTCGCATCCGGCTTCTCCATCTTTAAAAATTATATTTATCTCCTTTCCCGTTTCGAGCTGTTCAATTCTGCGGATGAGGCTTCTTTTATTATCTGTAACCAAAGCAAAACCCCGCTCCATTATTTTTAAAGGATTGAATGCTTCCAGTTTTTCTTTTAAATGTTCCACGCGCGTCTTCTTTAACTTTAATTGCATATTGAAAATGCGGTTAAAGAGCCTTTCCATATCGTCTATCCTCTGATGGCCGCGATTAATTTTATCCTGGGTAATCCTTATTAAAAGTGTTTCGGAAAACCTCTCCAGTTTCATCCTGTTTCGCTTGCAAATCTGGCTCCAAATCTCCAGGAGGCGTTTCCTTTTACTGCTCAGTTCCTGAAGAAGTACCCCCAATTCCGGGGCCACCAGTTCTGCTGCGGCTGTTGGGGTGGCGGCTCTAACGTCAGCTACGAAGTCGGCTATGGTAAAATCCGTTTCATGTCCAACCGCGCTGATCACTGGAATTTTTGCTTGGAAGATTGCCCGGGCAAGTTTCTCATCATTAAACGGCCAAAGTTCCTCCAGGGAGCCTCCGCCTCTCGTAATCACAATAACATCAAGTTCAGGAATGGTGTGCAGTTGTTTGATAGAATTTATTATTTGTGCGACCGCCTCGTTTCCCTGGACGGCTGACGGACAAAAGATAACCTTTACACAGGGGAATCTTCTGCAAAGAGTGTGCAAAAAATCTTTGACAGCAGCTCCTGAAGGTGATGTGATTAAGCCTATTTTTCTGGGAATTAAAGGCAAGGGCTTTTTATGCTGGGGATCAAAAAGCCCTTCTAAGCGGAGTTTTTCTTTAAGCTGCTCAAAGGCTAAAAAGAGCGCTCCCGGCCCTTCCGGTTCCAGCTTGTCTATGTAGAGCTGATAATATCCGCTGTGTTCATAAACCGAAATATTTCCGCTGGCAAGCACTTTCATCCCTTCACAGGGCAAGAATTTTAATTCCTTATTCTTGCCACGGAAAAAAACGCAACGAAGAACACTGCTTTCATCTTTAAGGGTAAAATACATATGCCCCGATGGCTTGTGCAGTTTAAAATTGGAAATTTCACCGGCAATGCAAATATTTTGCAGAGTCGAATCGCTTTGAAAAAGGAGCTTTAAGTAGCGATTTATCTGGGAAACCGTGAAAATTCTTGCGCCATTCATCAATTTTTTACAGCCTCTATTAAATTATCACAGCAACTTATAAGGTTCTCCCTTCACAATCTATATTCCTTCTATATTCCTTCCGAAAAAAGAAAAAATTAAAAAACATAATTCTTTAAAAGGAGGAAGTCTATAAGGATTAAATCTATAAGGATGAAGTCTAAAGAATGAGGCCTTTGCATTGTAACGGAACTTGAAGCTGCACTCTTATTTGGGAATTTGAGTTTCCAGGCGGATTTTATCGAGAACTCCATTTACAAAACGGGCTGCTTCTTCATCCTGGTAACGCTTGGTCAATTCTATCGCTTCATTTATTACTACTGCAGGAGGGGTTTTTTCCGAAAACAACAACTCGAAGAGGCCAAGGCGAAGAATGTTTCTGACCGGGGCTGCTAAACGCTCTATTTCCCAGTTAATGAGATAACGGGATAAGAGGCTGTCAAGCTCAGGTAATTTTTCCAGGGTGCCCAGGACTAATTCCTTGAGAAATAGTTGTTCTCCTGCTGAAAAGGTGAAATTGTCGATAGTATAAAAAAGGGCCTTTTCCGGATTGTTTTTTCCTATATCGATCATAAAAAGCGTTCGAAAGGCCTGTTCCCTGACCCGTTTTCTCCTCAAGCTTTCTAACTTCCTTTCTAAAAAAAAAATTAAAACCACCCCGGCAGGTGGCTATTAAAACCGGTTTTGACGGTTCCAAAAGCGGTAAAAAAAGTTTTGCAAACTTTCGCTTTTTTCCATTCTACCTCCTAGAAAAATGCCGATGAGAATACATAAAATAATAAAAATTCCCTTCCAGAATCCAAAAAAAACAATAATAATCGCTACGAGTAAGCCTAGTAGGCCTCCCAATATTTTTCCCCAATTTTCCTGGATAAAGAGAATAAAATTATCGTTCAACTTTACTCCCACCTTAAAGGAGATTTTTCTGAACTTTATCTTGTGCGATATTTTCAACGAGGACTTTTACTTCGGCAACGCTGCTGCCGCTGATTTCTTGAGTATAATTCCTGACCGTTTCTTGAAGTTCGCGAACCAAGGCAGGAATAGGAAGATCAGGAATAGGTTTAATTCTTAAATAAATTACCAGACCCTGCTCGGAAGTGTCAATATGCGCGCTGATTTCCCTTATTCCCTTGACTTTTTGCGAAGCGGCAAGAACCATTTTCTCTATGGCTCGAAAGGAAATACGAACTTCACCTATTTCGTTGAAAGATACTATACTTCCGGTTCCCTTCTTTTTTACACCGGGCGAAAAAAAGGCTAGCAGCAATACTCCCGCAGCTAAAATTAAAAAGCCAAGGGCAGTATAAGTAAAGTTTCCCTCCAACCAATAAAAGCCGTAATTTTGTATACCTAATTTGGGAAGGATTTCCAGGGTTAAAAGAATTAACCAAAGACCGCCAAGTATGATCATGATACCAAGAAAAGTAAAGAGAATTTTTTTAGCCAACACCATGTCTCCTTTCAAGAAAGGGAAACTAACCTCCCGCAGAACGACGGGAGGCTAGCTTCCACGCACAATTACTTAAGGCCGTCTTCTTCCGCTTTCTGCTGCTGCGGAAAGCTAACACCCTGTACATGGACATTTACCCTCACAACTCTTAAACCTGTCATATTTTCAATTGCCTTTTTGACATTTTCCTGGACAGCCCATGCTACATCAGGTATACGGGATCCGTAACGGACAATTAAAAACAAATCAACTGCAGCCTCTTCCTCGCCAACCTCCACCTTTACTCCTTTGGCAAAATTTTTCTTTCCAAGGGCTTCAGCAATTCCACCTGCAATACCGCCGCTCATACTTGCAACTCCATCTACTTCCGTTGCTGCCAGGCCGGCAATAATCGAAACCACCTCATCTGCAATGCGAATGGACCCTAAATCTGAAGGAAGTTTGCGCCCTTCTTCCATCTATTGCCCCTCCTTAAAAAAATATTAAAATTAAAACAGCCGATTAACCTCTTAACTCTCAGGAAAAAAACGTAAATATTTAGTCAGATTATTATAACATAAAATACTTAATCCTTCAAATTCAGCCTGTTTTTCCACAGAAATTTTCGTTTTCTATTTATTCCTTACTTATGCTGAATTACCTGGACTTCTTCTCTGGAAACGCCGGTAATTGCTGCAACTGTATCAGAAATTCTTAAAAAGTCGTTTTCCGAAAGGCTTTCAGCATGTATCATCACTGTGGCAATGCCCTTTCCACTGAACAGCAGGGCATCGGAGTAGCCCTGGGCTTTAATCATATTTTCTACAATTAATTCCTTTTCCATTAAATCAACCAGGGAAAGGATTTGCTCTTCAGCTTGGCGCCGCTGTTCCTCTCCAACCTGCTGATTATTGATCATCTCGTTAAGCATTTCCAATTCCTGGCCCCTTACCCTGTCCCGCTCCAGCCTGTATTCAACAAAAAAGGCATGAGTATCGTCAAATTTCCATTGAGACGGATCATCGCTCAGATCGCCGGCGATCATTGGTTTCAGCAAATCCTCATCCGGGACAATTTCTATGCGGCTCATTTCCTTGTTCAGACCGGCGACAAAAAAATATGTTACAAGACCTACCAGGAGAATACTTAGAAACCAAATTCTTTTTCTGCCCATTTAACAGAGGCCACCCCCTTTCCCTTTACTTTTGCCTTACATCCGCTTCGCCCCAGGGAAGAACCGCTATTCGATGAGCAGGCAAACCCATTAGGCTTTGAATTGCACGCAGCACTTGCAAACGCAACCCCGCGTCTTCTGCTCCCTTGGCTACAACCATAACTCCTTGTACCCGAGGCTTTTTCTCCATTAAAAGCAGAGCTTTTTCTTGGCCACCCCCTTCCTGGAGCAATACATATTCCTCTTTGCGGGTCTTTTCGGTAATATCCCTCATCCCTCCTTCTGTATCTCTTTCCGTTGTTTCTTTTGTACTTTCTTCCGCAACCTGGGCAAAAACCGCTTCTATGCCTGTGTTAAAGGTTATCAGGACGCGAACATTGCTGATACCGTCTATCTCCTCCAGTATATCTGTTAATCTTTCATTTAATTCTTTTTCATAACTGTTTTGAATCTGGCCGGAGGAGTAGTTAAGATTTTCGGCCTGACTGTAATTGTGATTAACTTGTTTGGAGTAGGAATGGATGAAAGAACCGGCAAACATAAATACTATTCCCAAAAGCAGCAAAATTAATAAAAACGAATTTTTCTTTTTCCCCTGCATTCCATCCCGGATTTTCGCCAAAAGGTCAAGGGCATTCCCAGTAAATTTTTTCTCAGGCATCTTTTACCCCCACTTTATTTTTATTTTAAAATTTGGACATTAACGTTATCAGCGGAAAGCTGAAGAAATGCAGCAAGGTGTTTTTCGATGGCCCTTTCTTCCAGCCTGTTTTCTGTCTTTTCTTTATCAGCGGAATTAGCCGGCAACAGCTCTTCTTTTTCGTCAGTTTGATGAATCTTGATGCTTACTTTTTGCACTTTAACCGTTTCACTTCTTTCTTTTTCTTTATTTTCATGAACAATGGCAGAAAGCTTCTCCACTGTACCAAATTTTTCGCTTGAAGGGTTTTCATTTAAGGTTAAGTCAAGCTGGAGCAGTTTTTTATCGAATTTATCCGCCAGCTCATTTTCAAGCAGCTTAAAAATATTGCTGCGGTAGTTTTGCAAGGCCAGGGCCATGTTTTCTGCGCGCAATGCTTCTCCTTCCGCGAGAATCTTCTCCAGAGAACTGCTATCTGTCCCTGCTTCCGAAAAAATAGTCTCCTCATCCCACAGAGGAGCCATGTGCATAATTTTTTGCAAGGGTGTCAGGACGGTAAAGATTAATAAAATACCTACTAAAACCCTAAGATAACGGCGAAAAATACCCTGGGGAAGGATCATTTCCAGAAGAACGGTGAGAAAAAGCAGGATAACGATGTAGCGAACAAGGCTGCTAATTAGATCGATCATCTTAGTCTCCTTTTAGCGAAGCATGACCGTTGCATTGCTGGCACCGATAATGATTGCCGTTCCGATAAAAAAAGCCAAGGCAACGGTAGCAACAGCAGCAAAAATTAGTACCAGGCAATTGCTCATCGTTTGCAGCGCTTCTCCCAGTGCCGTTTCCCCCAGCGGTTGGATGAGGGCGCCTGAAAGTTTGTAGATTATTACCAGTGCCAGAAGCTTTAAGAGGGGAAAAACAATTATCATTGCCAGCATTACCAGGCCTGCAACGGTGGCGCTGTTTTTGATGAGCAAGGAATATCCCAGAACTGTTTCTACTGAATCGGCCAGCATTTTTCCTACCACAGGTATGAAGGTGCCTGTCATATACTTGGCTGTGCGCAGCGTCAGAGCATCTCCAATGCTTCCTGCAACTCCCTGCACAGCCGTAAGGCCTATAAAAAGCGTCAGCATCAGGCCGAGGGACCAAACGCAAATATCCTTAAAGATATCCGCCAGCCGGCTAACTTTAAAATGCGGAGAGAAATAGTTGGCCAGATAAAGAATCGTCGCAAAGAAAATAAGGGGGAAAATTGCGTTGCGGATCAGGGATGCCATCAAATTAACAGCAAAGATTATGAGGGGATGAAACAGACTGACCGAAGTTATATGCCCGAGAGAAGCCATCAGCGCCATTAACGTAGGGACCAGTGCCAGCATGAAATTCGCCATTTTTTCAACAGCATTTTTCCCTGTTTCTGCGGCCAAAGTAAAGCTTCCCATAGCTATGCCGAGCAACACAAAAAAGACAATGATTTCCGTCAGCGAAGCAACTTCTTCGCTCCCAAAGGCTCCCTGAAGGTTTTTAAGCAGGGAAGCTGCCACAGCCAGCAAAAGGAGTTGCCCGAGTAAATGAATATTGGCCAATATCTCTGAAAATAAATACCTGATTAATCCTCCGGGAATTTCACCAAGACTGGGCAGTATGTTGCCTTTTTTGCCGTCCCAGATATTTTCTATGCTCCAGGAGGGTAAAAAATCCTTCATTTCTTCTTCAACTTCATCCCAGTATCTTTCGACCTGTTCCCATCCTGACGGCAAGTTGCCGCTGTTTTGATTGCTATTTCCCTGTTCAAGGGGATCTGCCGAAAGTGCTGCAACTGTTATTCTGCAAGCAGCAGAACAGCGTTTTTCTCCGTTTCCGAAAAAAATACAGGGACGGGGAAAGAAAATAATAAAAATAATAATAATTAATAATGCAGGTTTTATCTTGTTTTTTCTTAATACGGCCGGCACTCCGGAACTCCTCCGCCTGGTTTTCCCCTTTTAAGTTTTATCAGGGGATAAAATTAATAATTCCTTCCATTATGGAAACCAAAATGGGAATGGCCATGATAAGGATGATAATTTTTCCGGCAAACTCAATCTTTGCGGCTATATTTCCTTCCCCGGCATCGCGGCATACCTGTGCGCCAAATTCGGCCAGATAAGCCACGCCGATCACCCTTAGAAGAGTGCGCAAAAAAAGGGGACTAACATTGGCTTCCAGGGCTATTTCAGTGATTAAATTAATGACCATTTTCAAATAGCCCAGAAGATACACGACAATAATGACACCAACCGCGATTGACAGCAGTTGGCCGATGTCAGGACGGCTCTGGCGGATGAGGATAATAAAAATTGCCGCAACAATTGCAAAACCGACTACTTGAATGATTTCCACGAGATCACCCGCTTAGAACAGGTTAAAGATGACCCGGATGCTGTCAAAGAGATCTCCCAGCAATCTTAAAACCAGAAGAAGAACGATCACAACTCCGACCAATGTCAGCATCTGAGCTTGTTCTTCTTTTCCCGCTTGTTTGAGGACAATGTTCAGAACAGAGATAAAAATGCCGATGCCTGCAATTTGAAAGAGAAGGTCTATGCGTAAAACGTCCATTTAAAATCCCCTTTTCCCATAAATTGTCTGCGGTGAAAGCTTGGCCTTTTTTTAAAAAAGAAAAAGCACTAAAGTAGTTCCTCCGATTAAACCAAGGTATTTCCATAACCTGTCATTTTTTTGACTTTCTGCGCGTGCCTCTTCCAGGGCCTGTCTCAACAGTTCTTGCATTAAGGAAATCTGCCTTCCCTGTCCTTCTTTATCCCCGTGCCCCCAGGCAGAGCCAAGCCTCTCCAATATTTCCATTTGTTCATTTTTTAGGGACAGCTCCGGCTTACTTTTTTCCAGAGCGGATCTCCAGCACTCCAAAGCGCTTAGACCTTTTCCCTGGCGTAAGAACGAAGAAAAGTCAAAAAAAAGGGTCCCCACGGGCTTATTAAGCTTTTTTCCGATAGCCTGAAAGGCCTGGGGCAGGGGTGTCAGGCCGTAATTAACCTCTGCCCTGAACATCTCCAGACCCAGAATAATTTCCTCCAGACAGCGCACCCGCCGCTGATATAAAGCACAAACCTGGCATCCCATTAAATAAGCTGCAAAAATAATTAAGGCTGCCCCGGCCAGTTTCAGATACATGTTCTTTTATAATTCCCCCCCGGTATTTGCAGAATATAGAGGTAGCCCCCGTTCTCCTTCAATAATCATCTCCAATGTCCCCGGGCCCCTTTTATTGCTGAGAAAAATAAGCCGTTCAAAATAATTTTTCTCAAGTAGTTCCCGTAGTATCGGCCTTTGCATAACATCTTCCAGCAAGGAACCATGGGCGGAGGCGATGACCGTGACACCGGCATGAACGGCTTCCTCTACGGCCAGAGCGTCTTCCCGCCGTCCGATTTCGTCGGTAATAATAACCTGTGGGGAAAGGGAGCGCAACATAAGCATAATTCCTTCCGCCTTGGGACATGCATCCAGCACATCTGTCCGGAGTCCTATCTCAAGTTGTGGTATTCCCCTGAAACAACCGGCTATTTCCGAACGTTCATCTACAATCCCCACTTTTTGCCCTCTTTGTCCCAAAACCCCAATACCATCGCTAATAATTCGCGCCAGATCTCTTAACAGCGTGGTTTTCCCTCCCTGAGGCGGGGAAATGATGAGAGAATGTAAAATCCTTCCGGCCTTTCGGTCAATTAAAAAAGGAAACACCCTTTCCCCGACACCTTTGACCTGGCGTGCAATACGAATATTGAAAGCGTTAATATCGCGAATAGTTTTAATTGTTCCCTTTTCTACCACCGTTCTGCCGGCCAGACCTACCCGGTGCCCTCCGGGAATAGTTAAATAACCCTTGCTGATCTCATCTTCAAAAGCATAAAGAGAATAATTGCTGATAAGCTCAATTGTTTTTCTTAAATCTTCGCCGGATAAATGATAGGCTTCACTGGGAACGGCAACAGGCCCCTCTTCACCGAGATAAGATTCTCCTCCTGCCCAGCATATTATTAAAGGCCTGGAGTGCCTTAAGCGTATTTCTTCTGTTTTTGATAAAAGCTCACAGGGTAGATGCTCAATAATTGACCTTAATTTGGGGGGTAGAAAAGGACATATTTGTTTTTTTATATTTATGGAGGTGTCAAGCACCTGTTTTTCACCTCGTTTTCTTCTTTCTTGAGATCCCCTTGAAAAATACATATGGCAATGAAGATCTATTTATACCTATGGAGCTTTTTCTGCAAAAAAAAAACCCCCCGCAGGGGGGGGAGAGGTAAGCAATTGTTAATTACTATTGTCGTCTTCGGTTTTCTCTTCGTCAAGTTCATCGAGATCATCATCCCATTCTTCATCGTCGTTAATAAAAACAACTCTTCCGCAATTGGGACAGAGCACTTCAAAGGATTCTTCATCTTCCAAAATATCTTCATCAATAGTTACTTCCTGATGGCATTCCGGGCACTCTACAGTAAAGCTGACATCATGTTCATCAAAGGCATCTTTATCTTCCTCGTCATAATCATCATCGTCGTCATCATCATCTTCATAGTCTTCCAGCAGTTCCTCTTCGAGGTCTGTTAAATCCTGGTCTATCGCTTCCACATATGAGAAAAGTTCTTCGTAGTTTTCATTGAGCTCCTCCAGAGAGCGACCTATTTCCTCAAGAAGAAGAATCATTTGCTGAATAACCTTACCTTCTTTTGTTTCATCGCTGATACCAAGCCCTTCAGCCAACCCTCGAAGGTATCCCAATTTGGAATTCAGGTCGTCCATAGCGCCGTCCTCCTTTTCCTGTGTACATTTTTAATTAGGAAAACACAAACATTTGATATTCTTATTTTTAACTAAACACGCTCAAGATACTCGCCCGTTCGTGTATCTATTCGCAGGATATCTCCTTCATTAATAAAAAAAGGCACCTGGACAACAAACCCGGTTTCCAATTTGGCAGGTTTGCTTCCTCCTGCGGCGGTATCCCCTTTAAATCCCGGCTCCGTCTCCACAACGGCCAGCTCTACGGAATGGGGCAATTCTACGCCGATAACTTCCCCCTTGAAAACCATGACAAGCAAACGCATGTTTTCCTTTAAAAAATTTAAGTTATCTCCCAATTGATTTGCAGTTAGAGAAACCTGCTCGTAGCTTTCCGTATCCATGAAGATGTATTCTTCCCCTGCATTGTAAAGGTACTCCATTTCTTTCTTTTCGATAAGCGCGCGGGCAACTTTTTCACCTGCCCGAAAGGTTTTCTCCGTTATGGAGCCGCTTCGCAGATTTTTTAACTTGGAACGGACAAAAGCTGCACCTTTTCCCGGTTTGACATGTTGAAATTCTATGACCATATAAATTTCTCCGTCAAGCTCAATCGTTAACCCTGTTTGGAAATCATTGCTGGAAATCATTCATTAAATCACTCCTCTATGTAAAATAAACAATTTTAAAAATGGTAAGCCAGGCTTTAGTGCCTTTTACTTACTTACTTTTTTACTTAAATTGACAGTTCCTTTGGGGCTGAGGTGAGAATCTCGGGGCCGCTGTTTCGTAAAACAACCAGATCTTCAATCCTCACGCCTCCCCAACCTCTCATGTAAAGGCCGGGTTCGACAGTAAAAACCATTCCTTCTTCAAGGATCATATTTCCCTTTGGGGAAAGGGTTGGAAGCTCATGAACTTCCAGGCCGACGCCGTGTCCCAACCCATGACCGAAATAAGAAGCATAACCATATTTTTGAAAATGATCCCGTGCCAGTTTATCTATCTCTGCGCAGGCTTTACCGATCTGAAGATTGCTTAGAGCCAGTTCCTGAGCTTCCAGGACCATATTGTAAATTTCCCGCTGTTTCTTTGAGGGCTCGCCGATGATAAATGTACGGGTCATATCGGAGCTATACCCGCTGAAAACAGCACCAAAATCTATTGTTATCAATTCTCCCTCTTCGATAATCCTTGAGGAGGCCAACCCGTGGGGGAGCGCGGAGCGAGGTCCTGATGCCACAATAATATCAAAAGGATTTTTTTGGGAGCCTGCTTTGCGCAACCTATATTCCAGTTCCAGGGCAATGTCATCTTCCCGCATACCGGGTTTAACTAAAGGAAGAAGTTGCTGAAAGGCTTGATCGGCAATTCCGGCTGCCGCGGCAATCTTTTCCACTTCGGATTCTTCTTTGATAGCACGAATTTCTTCGACAAAACGGGATTGGGGAATTAATTCAATCCCCTGGGCAGCGGCTTTAAGCCGGTTATAGCTGCTGAGCGTCAGATTTGACTCTTCTACGGCAATATTTTTAATACCGCTTTTTAACAGAAAAGCAATCATTTCGTCAAAATTTTCGCTGCTTCCTACTTTTATTATTTCAAAAGAAGGGGCTTCTTCAGCAGCTTGTTGAAGATATCGAAAATCTGTATAGAGATGTGCCGTTTTTTCTGTGATGCATAAATAGGCACTGCTTCCGGAAAAACCGCTCAAGTAGAATATGTTGGGCGGATTGGTAAGCAAAAAAGCTTCAATATTTCGGGCATCCATTTTCGCACGAAGTTTTGTAATCCGGTTTAAAGCGGCTTGATTTTCTATATTCTCACCTCCCTTAATTCTGGCCGGCTTTTTTTACTATTCCCTCTGTCAATATCTAAATTCACCCCCCTGAGGAAAAAATCCTGTCCCAAAGGAAAAAAATACCGTTTTTTGTGAAGTTATTAATAATTTACCAATTTTGGGGTGGTGTTGTTGATATTCTTACCCTTCCCGTAACCGGGGTAACGATAATGTAGCGCTTGTCCCCCTGCTCTGACTTCAGAATTACGGTTCCACCCCTGCTGGGATGGCCCAGCGCGTTAAAATTAACATAGGGGTTGTTAGCAGGGTCTTTTTCAAAAGTTGTCGTACCCTGAAAGGCAATTCCCTCCGGCAATTTAACAAGCTGTTTTTCCTCAGCCAAAGTTAGCTGGTAAAGTTGAGAGTACACAAAAAATTTAACCTGGCATATTTTGCCGGAGGTAACAGACTCGTTCCTGGCCAAGCGAAGGTCAACGGCCAGTTTCCTGGCCGCGCCTTCGAGCTTCCAGCCCGCCGGTACAGATATCCGGGGCAG
>Ga0209537_1000046_pt1 | contig 122436 bp, 122 predicted proteins | sample BioPla4DNA1_FD_187698 | JGI IMG/M metagenome (GOLD analysis project Ga0209537, IMG submission 187698) | Biogas fermentation microbial communities from Germany - Plant 4 DNA1 (SPAdes) (version 2) | ecosystem: Engineered > Bioreactor > Anaerobic > Digestate | place: Bielefeld, North... | reverse complement strand
TTGACTCCCATGGAAATTTATCTAGCTCAAAGGATTGCAGCCTGACCAAAGAAAAAGAAGGTTCAAATGGAATTATCTGGTTCACTAAGAAAAGAAAAATATTTGTCTTGACAAGGGGTACATCTTATTACGGGTATCATCGAAATATTGTTTATACTCAATACTGGCGGTAACAAAACTCATCCCGTCAGCAAGATTAAAACGATAACCTGGAGAGATCCAAGTATTATTTATAGTACAGGTAATTATACCGAATTAGATGTCCAGTATATAGACGAATTAAAAATTATTAACAGATAAAACAGATAAACAGAAACGAAAAAGGAAAGAAATAACTTCAGAGGAAGACAAAATTACTGTTTAAAAGTTAAGTAAAAAACCCCTGGTTTTGCTTTGGCGTAACCAGGGGTTGATGAGTTAGAGTGACAGGAATAAAAAGAGTTTTATTCAAAGTACCATGTGTTGTTAAGCCATAGATAACCATCTTCACACCAGTCGTTGTCGAAGGCATAAACTGCTGCGAAGGTGTTCTTGTCTGTAGCGTATTTGAACTTAATTGAATATTCGGTATCATAATCTTCATATTTACCCACTTCACAACCAAAGCTAAAGTTGTCGTTCAAACGGTACATACCACTCAAATAAAAGAAGTACTTATCATCATCAAAATCAATACCATCAACACCAACTTGAGCGTCAACGATGAAGGGCTCGGGTTTCCAGGTCAATCCGGCGCTGGCATAAAGATCCGAGTCTTTACCTATCAGATCGGCACCAATCACCAGATTATCATAGACTTTGATGTAAGAGGAGAAGTAATATGTGGTGTCAACATCACTGTCATCAGGAACCCAGAAGCCAGCTTCAATTAGCGCATTGTTAATAAAGAATTTACTGTTCACTTCTAAGGCGAATAAATTATCAATGGCCTTGCCTTCAATCATTGCCTTACCTTTATAATCTTTATAATCGATACTGGCAGCTACAAAACTCTTCTCGTCGGTAAGGTTAAAACGATAGCCGGAGGAGACTTTTGTATGGTCATTGGTGAGAATAGCAGCACCAAGGAAGAAATCGTTGTTGAACAAGTAACTACCGGCTAAGTACATTGTATTGGCAGATTCTTCTTCGAAGTTAATTGTGGCAAAGGTTTGTTCGTTGATGAAGTATTTAAAACCAGTGAAAAATTGGTCACCTTCATAAACGCCGCCGCCGAATTCGGCATATTTATATACTTCATCAATGCTATACCAACTATCGACATCCCACTCAAAATCGCCGTCTTCTACCCAAAAACCCCAACCGTAATTCCTGGGACTAACAGCGGCCATGCTGCAAGCGGCTAGGATTCAGAACCAAGGATAAAGCAAGAACCAAAACCAAGCTCTTTTTCACGTAAACCACTCCTTCTGTTAATGTTGTTATGATGATGACATCGCTTCTGGCAAAATTATACTACCACCATTTACGCTGGACAATAAAAAAGTGCAGGATAATACAATAAAAGAAAATATTTAAAAGTAAATCAGAGGAAAACCTAAAATCAAGTAGGAGGTGGTGAATAAAACCGTCCTTTCAATCTACCGAACATACCGTTCGGAATACGGCATTTCATACAGTACCCATGCCAAAAGTACAAAAAACCCGGCCTTCTATATTGGCCGGGTTTTAGTAATGACAGTAGACTTGATTTAGAAATTGGAGAAATAGGTTAGGGTTAAATTTTCCGCTTCAAATTCGTAGTAGAATTTTAAGTCGGATTTCTCGTCAAATTGATATTTGAATTTAAGGGCAAATTCGGTGTCGGTGTCTTCCAACTTGCTGATATCTGCACCAATGCCAAATTGGTTATTGAAAGTATAAAGCCCGCCAACCTTAAAGTAGTACGCATCAGCATGATTGTAATTAAATGCCAGGATAGTGTCAACGATCCAGTTTTCTGGTTGCCAGGTCAAACCGGCAGCTACAGCCAATTCTTCATCTGCATCCTCTAGGTACCCCAAGGCGCCGCCGACCACAACATCCTCGCTGATCTTAAAGGTGGGCTCAATATAGAGTTCAATGGGACTGTCTTCCGGAATCAGCAGGTTAGCAATCAAACGGGCGTCATCAAAATAGAGTTTGCTATTGATGTCAAAGGCAAATTCTTCATCGTCGTCGTAATCAAAGTAGTTTAGACCCAAGGCAACATAGCTGCGTTCACCAAGGCTGAAACGGTAGCCGGGCGCGATGATAAAGCAGTCTTGGTCATTATCGTCAATAAAAGCACCACCGATGAAAAAGCCATTGTCAAACAGGTAACTACCGTTCAGATTAAAATAATCCTCACCGACAAAAAGATCGGCAAAGGTGAAATCATTCAGGTAGTATTTGCCCCATGCAAAAAAATCGTCGGAGTTATTGTTGTAATTAATACCGAATTCATAGAAGGGATCATCCCAATCAATACTCCAAATCGTATCCACCTCAAAACTTCCTGGTGCTTTAACCGTGGGAAATGCAGCCATGGCACCGGTGACTGCGGAAAGGACCAAACTTAGCGTCAGAGCAAAAATTATACACTTTTTCAACAAAACCACTCTCCTTTTTAAATTTTGACAAATGGAATAGCCTGGCTAAATTATATTACAAGGCACAATAGTATGACAATAGATAATTTAATAACATATATTAATAAAGTGTAAATCTAATGTTAGCTGTGGATTTTGCGGAGAGTTTTAACAGCCAGGACCCAAAGCTAGGATATGGGCGGATTTGACCGGCTATGACATAGAAGCGAGCATTTCATAATTGTGGCTATGATGGATAAAACCGGGGATTACTAGGTACCGAACAAATGTCTTTAATCAATCTCCATTCTAATGCTGTGCCTCACCGCATACTATTTATCGCGGGGGAGGGGGCAGAGTTGGCCAATTCTTTGTTTCTGCTGGTAACGGCAATGGTCTGGACCGGGGGACGTTGGGCCACGGAGATGTTTGCTCTGTCCTGTAATATGGAGGTAAAAAACAACGAAGGTTTTCGACTCTTAACCAGTTTATGGGAGCGTTTAGGCTTTGCCATATTTACAGCCTGGCTCATCCGGTTGGCAGTTTTACCTTGGCCGGTTTGGCGGGCATGGGATCTACTTATCCCTGTTGCCATTGTCGCCGGATTGCTGTTGCCTCTTTGGACAAGGAAAGTAAGAAAAAAAGTGGGAAAAACGGATACATCGGTGATATATAATCTCTTTGACAGCTATGGTATTTTCTGGATTTACTTGAAACAAGGAAGCGTCCTGGCCGATAATTGGGTGGGGCATTCCTTGGCGGAGCTGAATCTCCGCAAGCGAAATTTGCTTGTGCTATCAATTACCCGTGCAGGGACAGTGATCCCATTTCCCAAGGGCCCAGAAGTGTTTCAAACCGGTGATGAACTGCTGGTATTTGGTTGCACCTGGGAACTGGAACAATGTTTTTACGAAGGAAAGACCGGAAATGACGGTGGGTATGTATTGACTTCCGAACCCGGGACACATATAATTAGTAGCAAGACTTGGGACTAAGGAGGCTATCCTTGTGGAAGAAACGGTTCAACATGAGGATATATACGGTGAATACCTTGTGGTGAAAGCCCTGGAGGATGGAGTAACCATCATCGGCTTAACCCGGGGTAAAGATACCAAGTTTCATCATACGGAAAAACTTGACCGCGGGGAGATTATGGTGTTTCAATTTACGGAACACACTTCCGCCATTAAAATCCGCGGCCATGCCGAAGTACTGACAAAACACGGAAAAGTCATCGGCGGACGGGATTCCTAACAACAAGCTGAGTTGAGCAGAGAAGTTTCCGGTTTTTTTTATATTTTGTTGCCTGGTCGATAGAGAAGTTTAGCTGAGTAAAGTTGAGTAGAGCTGAGTTGAGGAGAGCTGAGAGAACCACGGCCCGTTAATATTATGTACTTAAACGGCCGAACTCCAGTTCGGTCGTTTTTGTGTTCTTTCGGAACTCTCCTTATGAAGGACAAAGGGGGAGTGTTGATGTGTGATGATCTGGCAAAAGTGAAAAAAACTTGTCCACTGGGGGCTAATAACGGTAACAGGCGGAAGGTGCGCGTCGGTAACGCAGTCTTTGGCGGTGATCACCCTTTAGTCGTTGCAGGGCCATGTGCTGTGGAGAGCCGGGAACAACTTTTGTTGACGGCAAAAGCGGTTAAGGAAGCCGGTGGGGTCGGCCTGCGTGGGGGGATATTCAAACCCCGCAGTTCTCCCTATAGTTTTCAAGGTTTGGGCCAGGAAGGACTCGACCTTCTTCAAGCGGCGAAAACCGCCACTGGCCTGTTCATTGTGGCAGAGGTAATGAGCAGTGAAGATATTGAGATCGCCCAAGATACAGTGGATGTTTTTCAGGTTGGTTCCAGGAATATGCAAAATTTTTCCTTGTTGAAACTTTTGGGGCGGCAAAGGAAACCGGTAATCCTTAAACGCGGGCTTTCTGCTACTGTTATGGAGTGGTTGCAGGCTGCTGAGTACATTTTAAAAGAAGGGAACCCCAATGTCATCCTCTGTGAACGGGGGATTCGGACCTTTGAAACCATGACCAGAAATACGCTGGACATCAATGGGGTGGCGTTGGCGAAAACCTTGAGTAATCTTCCGGTGATCGTTGATCCCAGTCACGGGACGGGGCGCCGGGACCTGATCTTACCTGCTGCTCGGGCAGCCTTGGCAGTGGGTGCCGACGGGCTGATGATCGAAGTGCATCCGCAGCCAGAAACCGCCCTGTCCGATGGGGCGCAGTCACTGGATTTCCAACAGTTCCGGGAGGTTATGAAAGCATTAAAGCTATATCCTGCTGCCCCGGTGTTCAGACGACATAAGGCACGATTTGAAGAGGCTAAAGTAGTTGAGAAGCTTGACCCGGACTATCAATATCTTCCCATTAGCCGGCGGATCCCGGCAGATCTGGAAACGCCCATCGGTATCCTGCTTAAAGCAGCGGAGGGACCCCGGCAATTCTTGCTGGAAACAGTGATTGCTGGAGAACGACCGGGCAGGTACTCCTATATCGGTTGGGATCCTATTGTCAGTCTTCGTGCCGATGATTCCGGCGTCTACCGTGAAGATGCGGCAGGGGAGAGGAAAACCACCCATAATGACATTTTACAGGCTTTGGCCGAAGAATTCACTGGGCTGAAAGCTGCACCCTTATCGGAATTAACAGGCTTTACCGGCGGCGCCGTCGGTTATCTGGGCTATGAATATGTCCGGCGCATCGAGCACCTGCCAACTACCAAACCCGACCCGCTGGGGTTGCCGGAGGCTTTTTGGCTGATCCCGCGGCGCCTTGTCATCTTTGATCATGTTTCCCACGAAATTATCCTCAATTATTATTTGCACCGTGATGAACCGGTGTGCCGGGCGCAGCAAGCCTTGGACGAGATGGAAAGGAAGATTGCTACCCCCATTACAGTTGACGGGGAAAGAGTAAGCGATGAAGGGCAAAACTCCTCCGAGATCTTTTCCACCTTCACTAGGGATGATTACAAGGCTGCAGTCAAGGAAGCCTTGGCGGCCATCCATAGCGGCGAGGTCTTTCAACTGGTCTTATCACAACGTTTTACCACCGGATATACCGGTGATCCCTTAACATTGTACCGGAGCCTGCGGCGTCTAAATCCTTCACCCTATCTTTTTTTCATTCGCCACGAACAATTCGCCTTGATCGGATCCTCGCCCGAATCCATGGTACGTTTGGAAGACGGAGAAATTCAACTCTGTCCGATTGCCGGGACGCGGCCCCGGAGCAGGGTCAAAGGGGAGGATCTCGCCCGGGAGCAGGAGTTGTTGGCTGACCCCAAGGAGCGGGCGGAGCACATCATGCTGGTGGACTTGGGCCGCAATGACTTGGGACGGGTGGCGGCCTTCGGCACGGTGCGTGTGGAGAATCTGATGCATGTGGAACGCTACTCCCATGTGATGCACATTGTGTCTTCGGTAAAAGCGCAACTGGCGGCCGGAAAAAATGGTATTGACCTGTTACGGGCGGTCTTTCCGGCGGGAACGGTCAGTGGCGCACCGAAAGTCCGAGCCATGCAGTTAATTGATCAGCTGGAACCGGTCCGGCGGGGCGCATATGCCGGTGCCGTGGGCTACATTGGTTTCAACGGTAATTTGGATACAGGCATTATCATCAGGACGATCATTCTCAAGGATGGGCTGGCCCACATTCAGGCCGGAGCCGGGATCGTGGCCGATTCGGATCCGGAGAAGGAGTTCCTGGAAACGGTGAACAAAGCCCAAGCCCTTCTCCAAGCAGTTAAGATGACCAAAGAAGAAGGAGAGAAAGAACATGATCCTGGTGATCGATAATTATGATTCTTTCACCTATAACCTGGTCCAATGCTTGGGCGCTTTGGGGGCGGATTTGCATGTAGTCAGAAACGACGGGTTTACCTTGGAAGAAGTTGAACAGTTGCAGCCGGCGGGGATTATCATTTCACCAGGGCCCGGCGGTCCGGAGGAAACAGGCCTGTCAATAAAGGTACTGCAGCGGTTTGCCACAACAACCCCAATCTTAGGGGTCTGCTTAGGGCACCAATGTATCGGCCAGTTTTTCGGCGCCAGGATCATCCGGGCGCCAGAGTCAGTCCATGGCAAGACGGAGCAAATTTTTCATCACGGGGACGGCTTGTACGAAGGACTGCCCAATCCCTTCATTGCCACCCGCTACCATTCTTTAATTGTTGAGCGGGAGAGCCTCCCGGCGGAACTGGAGATTACAGCGGAAAACGCCACAGGATTGATTATGGGTTTGCGCCACCGGACATATCCCGTGGAAGGCGTTCAATTTCACCCGGAATCGGTTTTATCCGTTGACGGTCCGGCTTTGCTGGGTAATTTTCTCCGGCGGTGCCGGTGAGTTGAGCAAAGAGAAGATTAGTTGAGAGGAGTCGAGGAAGTATGTTGAAAGAGGCCATTTATAAGCTCATCCGTAAAGAGGATTTGCTGGAAGAAGAAATGTTTGCGGCGATGAACCAGATCATGGCTGGGGAGGCAACCCCGGCTTTAATCGGTAGTTTTTTGACAGCATTGCGGATTAAAGGGGAAACCATCGACGAGATCACCGGCGCTGCCCGGGCCATGCGGCAAAATGCCCGCAAGCTTCCAGGAACAATTCCGGGTTTGATTGATACCTGCGGTACCGGCGGCGACAACAGCAGAACCTTTAATATCTCTACCACTGTAGCTTTTGTCCTGGCTGGCGCCGGTTTGCGGGTGGCAAAACATGGGAACCGGGCCATGTCCGGCAAATGTGGTAGTGCCGACCTTTTAGAAGCCTTGGGGGTAAAGGTGGACCATGGGCCGGAAGAGGTTGCTTCCTGCATCAAAAAAACCGGTATCGGGTTTTTGTTTGCCCCGGTCTTTCACACTGCGATGAAACATGCGCTTGGTCCCAGAAAGGAGTTGGGTTTTCGCACCATCTTCAATCTGCTGGGCCCATTGACTAACCCGGCGGAGGCGGATTACCAGATTGTGGGGGTATTTGACCGGGAGTTAACTGCTCCCTTAGCCGAGGTCCTAGGACGCCTGGGCGTCCGCAGGTGTATGGTTATCCATGGCGCCGGGGGCCTGGATGAATTATCCCTGGCTGGCCCCAATCATGCGGTTTACTTTGATGGAAATTATCTGGCTGAAATGGTAATCTATGCCGAAGAACTTGGGTTAGTGCAGGCAGACAATGCCGCTTTGGTGGGGGGCGATGCCCGGGAAAATGCCCGGATCACCTTGGAGGTCCTGTCAGGTAAGCCGGGGCCCCACCGGGATGTGGTCTTACTTAATGCTGCCGCCGCCTTTTATGTGGCTGGTCTTGTCGAAAATCTCCGGGCAGGGGTGGAGTTGGCCCGGGCATCCATTGACTCCGGTGCGGCAATGGACCGCTTGCAACAACTGCAAAGGATGGCGATGTAAGAATGGGTTTTCTGCAAGAAGTTATAGTCAGGAAAAAAGAACGCCTGGCCCGGGAGATGCAACTGGTGCCGGAAACCTGCCTGGTGCAGCAAATCGCCGATGCCCAGCCCTGCCGGGATTTGTGCGGTGCCTTACTGGCCCGGCGTCCCGCTGTTATTGCTGAATTCAAACGGTCGTCGCCCAGCAAAGGAGCTATTCGCCACGACCGGACACCGGAGGATCAAGCCGCTGCTTATGAGCTGGGCGGCGCCGCAGTCATTTCGGTCCTGACGGAAGAAGACTATTTTCACGGCAGTGGCGAGGATCTGCAACGGGTGGCTGCCACCTCTAATTTACCTATATTAAGGAAGGATTTTATCTTCCATCCCTATCAGCTCCTGCAGGCCAGGGCCTGGGGAGCCGATGCGGTTCTCCTGATCGTACGGTTGGTGGGAAAAGAAGGCCTTGCCGAGTTGCTGTCCCTTGCTTTGGCCTTAGGCTTAACCCCATTGGTGGAAGTGCATGATGAAGCTGAACTGGAAATAGCCCTGGCACTACAGGCGCCGTTGCTTGGGATCAATAACAGAAACCTTGAAACCTTGGTGGTTGATCCGGAGACTACCCCACGCCTGATGGCCCATATGCCAGCCAGCCAGATCGTGGTGGGAGAGAGCGGCTTGCGGGATCCAGCGGAAATCCGACGGCTTTGCCAGCTGGGAGTTACAGCCGTATTGATTGGGGAAGCCCTGATGCGGGCGGCGGATCCAGCAGCGGAAATCCGACGGCTCCGGGGGGATGGATCATGTTCCGCCTGAAGGTCTGCGGTATTACCTGCATAGAAGATGCGCTCTTGGCTCAAGAGACGGGAGTGGAAGCCATTGGTTTGATCTTCTGTTCTTCACCCCGCCAAGTTACCATGGAACAAGCCCGCAAGATAACTAGCCATTTATCACCGGGAATCTGCAAAATCGGTGTCTTCCGTAACCCGGCGCCGGAAGAAGTGCGGGTGATCGTTCAAGAATGCCGTTTGGACCTGGTGCAGCTCCATGGGGACGAGTCGGCGGCCTGGGCAGACGGTTTAGGCATTCCCTATATAAAAGGGGTTACTGCTGGAAACAGTGCTGAAGGCTGGCGCAACAGCAGCGCCACGGCCCTGCTGATCGATAACGGGCAAGGCGGTACGGGGTCCTGTTTTAACTGGGAACTCTTCCAAGATTACCGTCGCTTGGGGAAACCCTTGGTTTTGGCCGGCGGTCTAAACCCGGAGAATGTGCGGGCTGCCATCGGTTCCTGTCGGCCGGATGCCGTTGATGTCGGCAGTGGCGTGGAGTTACGGCCCGGGCGGAAGGATCCGGTCAAGCTCCAACGGTTCGTCACAGCGGTGCGGACAGCTTTTCAAGAATTGCAAGAGACAGAAGATGATCCCAGTTGGCAATCGGAAGTTGGTTGAAGAATTTATACGTGCCACAAGTTGGCAAGTTAGAATTGAGCGCCGGGTAAAGGAGTTGTTGTTAATGCTACCTGATTCCAACGGTCATTTTGGCGTTTTTGGCGGTCGTTTTGTCCCGGAAACGGTCATTCCCGCTTTAGAAGAATTGGCGACGGCCTACGAGCGCTACCGGGAAGATCCCGCCTTTTGCCGGGAGTTTCAAGATTTATGCGCCAGTTATTCGGGGCGCCCGACCCCTTTGTATCACGCAAAGCGATTATCGGCGGAACTGGGGGGTGCGCAGATCCTGCTCAAAAGGGAGGATCTCAACCATACGGGCGCCCATAAGATCAACAACGCCCTAGGCCAGATGTTACTGGCCAAACGTATGGGCAAAAGGCGTTTGATCGCGGAAACCGGCGCCGGCCAGCATGGGGTGGCCACAGCCACCGTGGCTGCTTTGGCGGGCATGGAATGCGTCATCTATATGGGCGAGGTTGACATTGCCCGGCAGAGCTTGAATGTCTTCCGCATGCAACTTCTGGGGGCCGAAGTCCGGCCAGTGGCTTCAGGGAGCCGGACACTGAAGGATGCTTTGACGGAAGCCATCCGCGATTGGGTCACCAATGTTGACGAAACCTATTACCTGATCGGCACGGCTGCCGGACCCCATCCTTATCCCAGGATTGTCCGGGACTTTCAAGCGGTCATTGGCCGGGAAACAAGGGAACAATGTTTGTCGGAATATGGCGCCTTGCCGGATCTGGTCATCGCTTGCATTGGCGGCGGCAGTAACGCCATCGGTACTTTCTACCCATTTTTAGCGGACGGGGTGCCCTTGATCGGAGTCGAGGCCGGGGGCAAAGGGATCGACACCCCGTGGCACGCCGCTTCTTTGACCAAGGGCAGGCCCGGAGTTCTTCACGGCTTCTACAGTTATCTCTTATGTGACGAAGAAGGCCAGGTGCAGGAGGCTCATTCTATTTCGGCCGGATTGGATTATCCCGGGGTCGGGCCGGAATTAAGTTACCTCCGGGATAGCGGCAGGTTGGAAGTGCGGACGGTCACGGACCGGGAGGCGCTGGCGGCATTTTCCCTTTTGTCCAGGACAGAAGGGATTATCCCGGCCCTGGAAAGCAGTCATGCACTGGCCGAAGCAATTAAAATCGCACCGAAGTTGGCGCCGAGCCAGCGGATTGTTGTTTGCTTGTCGGGCAGGGGCGATAAAGATGTACAGGCCGTGGCCGGAATGGAGGGAAAGTCCGATGACGGGGATTGAAAGAATTAATAACTGTTTTACCGGGCGGGCGGCAAGAAAGAAATGCTTGGCTGCATTTTTAACTGCTGGCGATCCGGATCTGACAGTCAGTGAGACCTACTGCCGGGCAGCCTTGCAGCATGTTGACCTTCTGGAGATCGGACTGCCCTTCTCCGACCCAATGGCCGACGGGCCAGTGATCCAAGCCGCTTACAAGCGGACCTTGTCCGCAGGCACCCGTCTTGGCGATATTTTTGCCATGGCCCAGCGGTTACGGACAACTACGGAAAAACCCATCTTATTTATGGTATATTTAAATATTATCCTCCAAAGAGGGCTGGTGCGGTTCCTGCAGGAAGCAGCAGACAGTGGGGTGGACGGCTTAATCGTGCCAGACTTGCCTCCGGAGGAAGCCGACGAGATCCTGGGGATGGCCCACCAACGGGGTTTGGGTTTGGTTTTCCTGGTGGCGCCCACCAGCACCGATGAGCGCATCAAGTTGGCGGCGGTTAAAAGTACCGGCTTTCTCTATTGTGTCTCCCTGCGTGGAGTCACCGGAGTCCGCACCAAACTTGGGACGGATCTGCCGGAATTTATCCAACGGGTTCGGACCAGCACTGACCTGCCGCTAATGGTTGGATTTGGCATCTCCGGGCCGGAGCAGGTCCGGCAGGTGACGGCCATTGCTGACGGGGCTATCGTCGGTAGTGCCTTGGTCAAGCTGTTGGCAGAAGGGGAGGATAGAGACGAAAACCTGAGAAAACTTGGTGAATTTCTCAGCGCCTTGAAAAAAGCCGCAGAATAACTTGCTTGGCCTGGTTTTGTCTCTGTACTTTTATTGTTGAGGTAAAGATATTTTCCTCCGTTTTACGGAAGATAAAAGGCTCCCCTGGCTTTGCAGTTTTTTATGCTAAGCACCTTTAGGAGGATGCTTGTCATAATAAATGCCCAGTTAATTGGGGATTTAGGTGCCAACTGCCTGTATACCTCCATCCAGGCTCACATATAATACTGCTGAAGGGAGGGATGGAGGTTGGGCAGCATTTTGATTGGCACACGGCAACCCCTCCCCATACTCCGAGAGGAAATTGAACTAGAGTTTTTACGCACTAACCTGAAGGGGGCGGTGCTGTCCCTAAAAGACCATCAAACGGGCAAGTATGGTTTTTTGGATCTAACCATCTTGCCTGACCGGAATGAGCGCATAAAAAACGAACAGATTAACGAGGCTGTGACCAAGTTAATCCGCTATCTGTTAACCGGCATTGTTGCCCAGGATATTTTGGAGCGAGTAGCACGGTCGGAGTATCCCTTCGCCACCAAAGAAGAAATCCGCTCGGTGGTTGATACATCCCGCCGGATCCTGGCGGAAAAGGACGATCCTTCCTTGAACCAGACAATCCAGCAGCGGGTGAAAGAATTTTTGGCCAACCACCAATATATTAATTTGGAGGGCTTTCTCCGTTTCCGGTTGAAAGAATATGCCGATCACTTGCACGAAGTAACGGAGCAGGCATTGGAGAAATTTCTGGCGGAAAAGGAATATCGTGAGTTCATCCGGCTCTTACGCTATTTTGTGGATAATCAGGAGCCCCGGGTAGGGGAGGTCCACGTGGTTGTGTACAGCCAGGAATTCTTCCGCTTATTGGATGAAGAGGGCAACCCTTTGGAGCCCGATTATCTCCAAGGCATTCTGGGGGGCTTGTCCAATGTGGAGCTAAACTACGAGGATCTCTTGCTCAGTGCCTTGATTACCCTGGCGCCACGGCGAATCTACTTGCATCACCCTGGTACACTGGAGATTACCGACACTATCCAACAGGTATTTTTTGAACGGGTTACCCTTTGCCAAGACTGTGATCTCTGCCGCAGTTGCTTTGGTCCAACTCCCGTAGAGGCTAAAGAACCGTTGAATAAGACGCATTGACAAGTCTTGCCCTTTCTGTTATAGTTTTTGCTAAAGAAGGCTCCTTTAAGCCGGTCCCGCGAGGCTGGTAAGGAGGTCGTAAGTTAGCGCACGGTCTCCCTTCCTGTCCTTTGTGGAGGAAGGGTTTTTTAGTATACGGGGGTGGGAAGAGATGGTAATGGGTGAAATCAAAGCGCTGGTCCTGGATGAAGACGGGATCCGCCGGGCGTTATACCGGCTCTCCCATGAGATTGCCGAGCGCAACAAAGGTGTAGAAAACCTTATTTTAGTGGGAATCAGGACCCGGGGAGTACCGCTGGCCCGGCGGTTGGCGGAGATGATCCGGCAGCATGAGAACATCGAGGTGCCCGTGGGTGTGCTGGATATAACCTTTTACCGCGATGATCTCTCCTTGATTGCTTCCCAACCAGTAGTGCATAAGACGGAGATACCCATGAATATTACCGGCAAAACTATTGTCCTGGTGGATGATGTCTTGTTCACCGGCCGGACGGTGCGGGCCGCCTTGGACGCTTTGATGGACTTGGGTCGGCCGAAAATGATCCAACTGGCGGTTTTGGCGGACCGGGGCCACCGGGAGTTGCCCATCCGTGCGGATTACGTCGGGAAGAATATTCCCACCTCCCTCCGGGAAGTGGTCCATGTGCAACTACGAGAAACAGACCCTGAGGAACGGGTTGTGATTGTGGAACGAGAATAAAGATGACCCTTTAAACCGGTCCAGTGAGGCTGGAAAGGGAGTCGTACAGATTGGCTGATCTGTGCCTGCCTTCCGGCGGGCATTTTTGGTATTCACAGTCTGTTAAGGTTATTATAGAAAGGAAGGGATCGGGATGCCGGGACTTCACCGCAAGGATTTGCTGGGACTAAAGGATTTAACTGCGGAAGAAATTACCCTGATTCTCGATACGGCGGAACCATGCCGGGAGATCTTTGCCCGGGAACTGCGGAAGATGCCGACATTACGCGGAAAAACGGTTGTCACATTATTTTTCGAGCCAAGCACACGGACGCGGACTTCCTTTGAAGTGGCGGCCAAATGGATGAGCGCTGATGCCATCAATATTACCGTGGCCACCAGCAGTGTGGTTAAAGGGGAAAGTTTTGTTGATACCGCCAAGACCATTGAGGCGGTGGGAGCGGATGTAATCATTATCCGCCATGCCATGGCCGGGGCTCCAGCACTGCTGGCCAAGTCCGTCAAGGCAGCAGTCATTAATGCCGGTGACGGCGCCCACGAACACCCGACCCAGGCCTTGTTGGATTTGTATTCCATTCGCCGGCACAAAGGCAGGATTGCTGGCTTAAATGTCACCATTGTCGGCGACATCCTGCACAGCCGGGTGGCCAAGTCGAATATTTGGGGTTTGACGAAATTGGGCGCCCATGTCACAGTGGTGGGACCGCCTACGTTAATGCCCCCGGGCTTGGAAGAATTGGGCGTCCGGGTGTGTTACAACTTGGACGAAGCGCTGGAGGGTGCGGATGTGGTGAATGTCCTCCGGATCCAGTTGGAAAGGCAAAAGAAGGGACTGTTCCCCTCAATCAAAGAATATTCCCGCCTGTACGGGATCAATAAAGCGCGCCTGGACCGTTTGGCCCCCGATGCCTTGTTGATGCATCCGGGTCCTGCCAACTTGGGTGTGGAGATCACCGAGGAGGCCGCGGAGGATCCCCGCTCCGTCATTGTGGACCAGGTTTCCAACGGGGTGGCTGTCCGCATGGCCTTGCTTTACTTACTGACCGGAGGAGGTCGTGAAGATGGATTACTGCATTAAAAACGGTACACTGGTGGATCCGGCCGCAGGCCATGTTGGCCGGTTTGACCTCTTGATCCGGGAGGGTAAGGTGGTTGAAGTTGCGCCTGAGTTAGTCGCACCGGACGATGTTACGGTTATCGATGCTGCCGGATTACATATTCTCCCGGGTTTGGTGGACATGCATGCCCACTTCCGTGAGCCGGGGCGGGAGGACAAGGAGACTATCGCCACTGGGTCCCGGGCGGCGGCCGCCGGCGGTTTTACTGCTGTTGCCGTCATGCCCAACACGCAGCCGCCCATCGATTCCCCTTACCATATCTCTTACGTCAAAGAACAGGGAGAAGTGGCGGGACTTTGCCGGGTGCTGCCCATCGGTTGTACCACCAAGGGCCAACAAGGTGAGGAAATAGCGGAACTGGGAGAAATGGCAGCGGCGGGGGCCGTAGCCTTCTCCAATGACGGGGTGCCGCTGATGAACGCGGAAGTCATGCGTTGTGTCATGGAATACTCCCGCCTGTTTGACAAACCCATCCTGATCCATGCGGAGGACCGGTACCTGGCCGGCGAGGGGCAGATGCATCTGGGCCATTGGTCCACGGTCCTTGGTTTAAAAGGCATTACCACCCTGGCGGAAGAGGTTATAGTAGCCCGGGATCTACTGCTGGCCGAGGCTACCGGCGCCCGCATCCATTTTTGCCATCTCTCCTCGGCCAAAAGCGTCGAACTGGTCCGTGCGGCCAAAGCGCGGGGAGTACGGGTTACCGCTGAAGTGACCCCACATCACTTGGTTTTAACCGATGCAGCGGTGGATGAGTTTGATACTAACACCAAAGTAAACCCGCCGTTGGTCTCTGAATACCATCGGCAGGCCTTGCTTGCCGGGCTGTTGGACGGGACCATCGATGCCATTGCCACTGATCATGCCCCGCATACCCGGGAAGAGAAACACCGGGAGTATGATCTGGCTCCCTTTGGCCAGATTGGTCTGGAGACGGCCTTGGCCCTTGTCCTGGCGGAGCTCTATCACCAAAAACGGGCCCCGTTGGCACGCATCGTGGAATGGATGTCGGTCAACCCAGCGCGGATTCTCGGCCAGTCCGGCGGGGACCTGGCAGTGGGCAGCCCGGCGGATTTGGCGTTGGTGGATTTAGAAAGAAAATGGCAGTTGACAACGGCGGATATTTATTCCAAGTCAAAGAATACGCCGTTTTTGGGGCGAGAGTTCACCGGCCGTGTGGTTATGACTTTGTTTGGCGGTCAGATCACCCACAAGCTTCCGGATTTCTCCCGTCCGGAAGACCAAAGGGTGAAGGGGGCATGACTTTGCGCGCACAGCAAGATCACGAACGACTCTATCAGACAATGGCCATAATTGTGGCCAATATACCAATCGGGCCGGGCACTTACCGGTTAACCCTGTTGGCGCCGGAGATCACCGCTGCCGCCCGTCCTGGTCAGTTTGTGGAAATTTTACCTGGCGCCAAGGCGGCCATGGATCCCCTCCTGCGGCGGCCCATCTCCATCTGTGCTATTGATAAAGAAAACGGTAGGATTGATCTGGTCTACCGGGAGGTGGGCCGTGGGACCCGCATGTTAGGGGAGAAGCAGACCGGTGAAAAACTGGATGTCTTCGGCCCGGTGGGCAATGGTTTTGTCTTGCCCGATGAAGCGCGGAAGATTCTGTTGGTGGCCGGCGGTATCGGTATGCCGCCCCTTTACGCCTTGGCCCAAAGCCACCCGGAACGGGAATTTGTCCTTTATTATGGTGCCCGTAACCAACAAGAACTGATCATGCTGGAAGACTGGGCCCTCCTTAAAATTCCGGTAAAAATTGCTACTGATGACGGGAGCAGCGGTTTCAAAGGCCGGGTGACTGATTTATTCTTAAAAGAAGCTGGTACCGCTTACCATCTTTGTTGCGCCTGTGGACCCCGGCCCATGTTGACAGCCCTGGCCGGTATCTTGCAGCAGCAGGGTAAAAAAGGCCTGTTCTCTTTGGAGGCTAGAATGGCCTGCGGTGTGGGGGCCTGTTTGGGTTGCGTCTGCAGTACTAAGCACGGTTACCAAAGGGTTTGTGTGGACGGGCCGGTTTTCCCGGCGGAAGAGGTGATCTGGGATGAATAACCCCAAGCTGCAGGTGGATTTTGCGGGCATATCTTTAAGGACCCCCTTGGTGGCGGCCTCGGGGACCTTCGGCTTTGGCCGGGAGTATAGCCGCTTTGGCCCCTTGGATGACTGGGGCGCCATCGTTGGCAAGGGGCTGACTTTACGACCGTCCCAGGGCAACCCGCCGCCGCGGGTAACAGAGACCCCGGCGGGGATGTTGAACTCCATTGGCCTGCAAAACCCAGGGGTTGAGGCTTTCCTCCGGGATGAAATGCCTGATTTTGCCAGCTTGGGCCTGCCGGTTCTGGCTAACATCTCCGGCCATACGGTGGAAGAATACGGCGAGATAGCAGCCAAGCTGGAAGGAAGCGGCATCGCCGGCATTGAAGTAAATGTCTCCTGCCCTAATGTGAAAGCCGGCGGCATTGTCTTTGGTACCGATCCAAAGGCCCTGGCAGCTGTGACTAGGGCTGTCCGCCGCCGGACAGGTCTGCCGGTGATTGTGAAGCTCTCCCCAAATGTCACCGATGTAGTCGCCTTGGCCCAGGCCGCCGAAGGGGAAGGGGCCGACGGCTTGAGCATGATCAATACCCTGCTGGGCATGGCCATTGATATTCATACCCGCCGTCCGATCTTAGCCAATACCTTTGGCGGGCTGTCGGGACCGGCCATAAAACCCGTGGCCCTCAGAATGATCTGGCAGGTCTACCGGGCGGTGAAGATTCCCATCTTGGGGATGGGAGGTATTACCTGCGCTGCGGATGCTATTGAATTTTTACTGGCTGGCGCCTCCGCCGTCGCGGTAGGAACGGGAATTTTTCATAATCCTGGTATCGCGAAGGAGATCAGAGAAGGAATCCAGCAGTATATTGTAGAAAAAGGTTTCGCGTCCGTCACCCAACTAGTGGGCGCCGCCCACCAAGACGGGGAAGGGAAAGGATGTGGAGGATGAAGGATCGGCTGATTATTGCCCTGGATTTATCCGATGAAGACCGGCTTAACCAGGTGCTGAAAGATTTACGCGGGTCAATTGATTGGGTGAAAGTGGGAATGGAGATCTTTTACCGTTTTGGCCCGGCTATTGTGCAAAGGATTAAAGACCATGGCTACCGGATATTTTTAGACCTCAAAATGCATGATATCCCCAATACCGTGGAGCGGGCTGCCCGTAATTTAACCCGGTTGGGCGTGGATATGTTCAATGTTCATACCGCCGGTGGAGCGGCGATGATGGGCCGGGCGGCGGTGGCCGCACGGGAAACCGCTGCGGAGCTTGGGCTCACACCGCCAATTGTAATCGGTGTGACTGTTTTGACCAGTATTTCCCCGGCGATCTGGCAAAATGAAGTGAAAGGCGCTTTACCCCTGCCCGACCAGGTAATGCACTTCAGTGCATTGGCGAAAAATGCGGGGCTGGCCGGTGTGGTTTGTTCCCCCGAAGAGATCATTGATGTGAAAAACCGTTGCGGGCAAGATTTTCTCACGGTTGTTCCCGGAATTCGGCCCACATGGGCTGAGACCGGTGACCAGAAAAGAATTACTACTCCAAAACAGGCGATTTTAAACGGCGCTGATTATTTGGTGATTGGCCGGCCGGTTTTGGCTGCGCCGGATCCGAAGGCGGCCGTTGCCCGGATTTTAGAGGAAATAAAGGAGGGTTAATTACGATGATGACCAGCAAAGAGATCATGGAAGTATTCAGGGAGACCAATGTGTTACGGGAAGGCCACTTTAAACTGACCTCAGGACGGCACAGCCGCCAGTATCTGCAGTGTGCCCAAGTTTTGCAGTATCCCAGATTTACCGAGTCCCTCTGCCAGGAGTTGGCCCGCCGCTTCAAAGGTGAAGAGATCGATGTGGTTATCGCGCCGGCCATCGGCGGCATTATTATTGCCTACGAAGTGGCCAAAGTGCTAGGGACCCGTTCTGTCTTCGCCGAGCGGGGAGAGGATGGTAAGATGACCATCCGGCGCGGTTTTACCATTGAAGATGACGAGAATGTTTTGGTGGTGGAAGATGTCATTACTACCGGCGGTTCCGTCAACGAAGTAATCCAACTTGTCCGCGAACGTGGGGGCAATGTGCGGGGCGTCGGGGTTTTTGTGGACCGCAGCGGCGGCAGAATTCATTTTGGCGTCAAGACTGAAGCCCTCTTGTCCATGGAAATCCAAAGCTATGAACCGGAGGAATGTCCCCTGTGCAAAGAAGGGGTGCCTGTTTACAAGCCGGGCAGCAGGAAATTTTAAACGTAATTGCGGCTTGTTTGAATGGAACCAGTATTCACGGCATTATAAGTTAAAAGTATCTTAAGAGGTGGGTTTTATGGCAAAAGTAGGTATTATCATGGGCAGTGATTCGGATCTGGCGATCATGGCCAAGGCCGCCGATGTTTTAGCAGAGTTCGGCCTTGAAGCGGAGATGAAGATTCTCTCCGCCCATCGTTGCCCGGAGGAAGCAGCTGCGTACGCCAAAACCGCTGCCGAACGCGGCATTGATGTCATCATCGCCGGGGCAGGCTTGGCCGCCCATTTACCAGGGGTTCTTGCTGCGTATACCACATTGCCGGTAATCGGCGTGCCGTTACAGGCAGGACCGCTAGCAGGGCAAGATGCCCTCTATGCCATTGTGCAGATGCCGCCGGGAGTCCCGGTGGCCACAGTGGGTATTGACGGGGCGAAAAACGCCGGTCTGCTGGCGGTCCAGATCTTAGCCACCCAAGACAAAGCCTTACGGGATAAATTGGCAGCTTACAAAGAAAAACAGCGGGCGGAGGTTTTAAATAAATCAGAAAAGCTGGCGGCAGTAGGTTACCGGCAATACTTGAAGGATAAAGCGGAAAAATAATTGCTAGCCGGAAAAAACCATGGCCTTATCCGCCTTAATATATATCCATGAATTGCCGGCCGGCTGCCAGTGACAAGTTAACCTGAACTCTTCTTGTTGACTCTTCAGCGGTCATTTGGTAAAATGTACACGTAAAACTTCATAATGAAAGTGCACCTAGGGTTCCGTCACCGGCGGGTGAGTCTGGACCGAGTGGTGCAGGCGCGCAAGCGTTACACCAAAGAGGGATAAAAGCCCTGGCGGATAGGTTTCATCACTATACCTATCCGCCTTTAATTTTTTACGGTACCAATGTCTGCGTAAGAAGGATTTTTTGATAAGGAGGATAAGACCATTGGAACGCTCCATATTCGCTTCCTTAAGTCCTTTGGATCACCGGTACTATGCCACCTTCCCGGAGCTCTTCGCGGAACTGGCCAAGTATTTTTCGGAGGATGCCATGATCCGATATGAGCTGCGGGTGGAAGCCGCATTAACCCGGGGCCTGTCCAAGCGGGGCATTTGCCCGGTTACTGCCGCCGAGGAAGTGAGCCGGGCCTGTGCGGAGATCACGCCGGAAGAGGTTTATGCGGAAGAGGAAAAGACCAAGCACAACATCCGGGCCCTGGTTAATTGCATCCAACGCCGGGTTTCGGCGGCAGCAAAACCATTTGTACATTTCACCGCCACCTCCGTTGATATCATGGACACTGCCAATGCCCTGCGTTTTATGGAAGCCAACCGTGATCTGGTGCTGCCGATGACCGCCTGTTTATTACGCATCCTCATTAAACTGGCGAAGGAAAACAAAGACACTGTACAAGTGGGGCGGACCCATGGCCAACATGCCGTGCCCATCACCTTTGGCTTTGCCATGGCCCAGTATGTCAGCAGGCTGGGCGGACGCTGGGAGGCTATGGCCAAGACCGGGGCCAATCTCCGGGGTAAGCTGGCTGGCGCCGTAGGCGCTTACAATGCCGCTTCCTTATTTGTAGACGATCCGGTGGCCTTCGAAGAAGAGGTCCTGGCTGAACTGGACATTAAACCTTCGCCCATTTCCACCCAGATTGTCCAGGCAGAGTTCCTTGCCGACTATATTCACAGTGTGATTTCCGCCTTCGGTGTCTTGGCCAACCTGGCTGATGATCTCCGGCACCTGCAACGTTCAGAGATTGCCGAGGTCAGTGAAGCCTTTGGCGAGCACCAAGTGGGTTCCTCAACCATGCCCCATAAACGGAACCCATGGAACTTTGAGAATGTCAAAAGCATGTGGAAGGAATTTATGCCCCGTATGACAACGCTTTACCTGGACCAAATCTCCGAGCACCAACGGGATCTGACCAATTCTGCCTCGGGTCGCTTTGTGCCGGAGATTGTCATCGGGTATCTTGCTTCCGTACAAAGGTTAATCAATGTCTTGAGTCGGCTCCGTGTGGACCAGGAACAGCTCCGGCGCAATCTGGAAATCTCGAAGGAGATGGTGATTGCGGAACCCCTCTATCTACTACTGGCCAATGCTGGCCATCCCAACGCCCACGAAGCCGTACGCAGGTTGACCTTGCTCAGCCAAGAAACAGGAAGAACCCTCCGGGAACTCCTGCCGGAACAGCAAGAGTTACAACCATATTTAGAGCGTTTTACCCCGGAACAACGGCGGGTCCTGGAGCAGCCCGAAACCTATACAGGCCTTGCCGCCAGGAAAACCGTGGCTATATGCGCCGAATGGGAGGCAAAAATCGGGCCGGGTGAAGCATCATAGTTTGTGTGGGGAAGAAAACCCCGGATTTGCACTGGCCTAATCGAAAGGGCGGAAGGTGAGAACGGGAAATTTGCATTAGCAAGTAAAGGTAACAAGTTACAGAGGGAAGAACCGATAGATCTGCCCGTAAAGGAGATGGCAACATGATGGAGGAGTTCCAACTTTTTCCCGATGGAGTGCAACTGCTGGAAGAAGACCGTCAGGAGGAGGCCTGCGGGATCTTTGGCGTCTACAGCAATGATCCTAACTTTGATGCTTCCGGCCTGACCTACCTTGGTTTATATGCTTTGCAACACCGGGGACAGGAAAGCGCGGGTATTGTTGTTTCCGACGGCCATCGGGTGGCGGCCCATAAAGAAATGGGTTTAGTCTCCCGTGTCTTCAATCCCGACCTGCTCTCCCGGCTCCAAGGCCGCATTGCCATTGGACATGTCCGCTATTCCACCACAGGTTCAAGCTATTTGGCCAATGCCCAACCGGTCATGGCCAGGTGCTCCAAGGGTATTTTGGCCGTAGCTCACAACGGAAATCTGGTCAATCCCGATTCACTGCGCCGGGAATTGGAAGATCATGGCTCGGTCTTTCAATCCACCACCGATTCGGAGGTAATTATTAATTTGATTGCCCGCAACAGCCGGGACACCCTTGAAGATGCCATCTTGAAGGCCGTATCACGGCTGCAGGGTTCCTATTCCCTGACCATTATGACCAAGGATACCTTAATTGGCCTCCGTGACCCTTACGGCAACCGACCCTTATGCCTCGGCCGGATTGGCGACGACGCCTATATCATTTCTTCCGAATCCTGCGCCTTCTCCAGTATTGGCGCGAAATTCATCCGTGATATCGCCCCTGGGGAGATGGTCGTCATCAACCAAGACGGCATTAAATCACTGATGATGCCTCCTGTAGGGAAAAAAGCCCTTTGTGTCTTTGAGTATATCTATTTTGCCCGGCCCGACAGCACCATTGACGGTTGTAACGTCCACCTGGCGCGTAAAGCCATGGGGCGGGAGTTGGCCAAAGAGTTTCAAGGAGCAGCGGATGTGGTCATTCCCGTTCCTGATTCCGGCATTTCTACTGCAATGGGGTTTGCGGAAGCCTCGGGCATCCCTTATGATCGTGGTTTGATCAAAAACACCTATGTGGGTCGGACCTTCATCCAACCCCGTCAAGAGCTGCGCGATCTCGGCGTCCGCATCAAACTGAATCCGGTGGAGGAGGTTATTAAAGACCGGCGGGTAATTATTATTGATGATACGATTGTTCGTGGTACCACCAGCGGGAAGATCATCCGCTTGCTGCGGGATGCGGAGGCCCGGGAGGTCCACATGTGCATTAGCGCCCCGCCAGTTAAGTATCCATGTTATTATGGGATAGATACATCGGTGCGGAAGGAACTGATCGCCGCCTCCCATACAGAACAGGAGATCTGTGATTTTATCGGGGCCGATTCCTTAACCTTTTTATCCTTGGATGGTTTGAAAAGGGCCCTTAATCCAATGGCATCGGATCTCTGTTTAGCCTGCTTCAACGGGGATTATCCCATTCCTGTTCCCGAAGGAAAGAAGGACAAGTCCAGATTGGAGGAGGAATGATAATGTCTTTCACTTATCAAAATGCCGGTGTGAACATCGATGCCGGGCTGGAAACGGTTCAACGCATCAAACAACATGTAAAAAGCACCTATACACCGGCGGTCCGGGGCGACCTCGGCAGTTTCGGCGGTTTATTTGCTTTCCCCGCCGGTGAGTACGAACGACCTATTCTCGTGGCTTCCACCGACGGCGTTGGTACCAAGCTGAAAGTTGCCGTGGCCATTGGTAAACATGACTCCGTTGGTTATGACCTGGTGGCCCACTGTATCAACGATATCCTGGTGCAAGGGGCAAAACCCCTGTTTTTCCTGGACTATTTCGGCACCGGCAAGTTGGACCCGGCTGTGGTGGAACAGGTGGTCAAAGGAATGTCCCTCTGTTGCCGGGAGAACGGTTGCGCTTTGATCGGTGGCGAAACGGCGGAGATGCCCGGAGTATATGGGATGGGCGACTATGATCTGGTGGGAACGATTGTCGGAGTGGTGGATGAAGGAAAGATCCTGCCCCGTACAGGCATTAAAGCCGGAGATCTCCTTTTTGGCCTCGGGTCCTTAGGCTTGCACACCAACGGGTATTCACTGGCCCGTAAGATCTTGGAGGCTCATAATATCCGGTATGAAGAATACCGGGAGGAATTGGGCTGCACCGTCGGAGAAGCGCTGCTGGCGAACCACCGTTGTTATGCACCGGTGCTTGCCAAAGCCATGGCCACTGGGCTGGTTAAAGGCTTGGCCCATATTACCGGTGGCGGCTTTTATGATAATATTCCCCGGATCCTGCCGGAGAACTGCCGGGCTTTGATCACCAACCGTAACTGGCCGGTACCGCCCATCTTCACTATGTTGGAACGCTTGGGTGAGCTGGAGGCCGCCGAGTGTTACCGGGTCTTTAATATGGGCATCGGCATGGTTTGTGTTGTTGCCGCCGAAGACCGGGAGAGCTTTATCGCCGCCCTGGGTGATGAACCTGCTTATTTGCTGGGGCATTTGGCTCCGGGCGAACGGGGGGTTGAATTCCTGTGAAAAATCCGCCCAAAGCCCCGAAACGCCTGGCCGTTCTGGTCTCCGGCTCCGGTTCCAACCTGCAGGCCTTGATCGACCGGACGGAAGACGGGACCTTGCCGGTGGATATCGTCCGGGTCATCAGTAATGTGCCTGGGGTATACGCCTTGGAGCGCGCGGAGAAACACGGTATTCCCGTTAAAGTAATTCCCCATGGGCAATATGCCAATGCCGGAGAGTTCTCCCAGGCCATTTTAGAGGAGTTGCTCCGCTGCCAGGCGGATATTGTCTGTCTTGCCGGTTTTATGCGCATCCTCACGGCAGAAGTGCCGCTGGCCTTTCCCGGGCGCATGCTGAACATTCACCCGGCGCTGCTCCCTGCTTTCGGTGGGAAGGGCATGTACGGCCACCATGTGCACCAGGCTGTTTTGGACTCCGGCACCCAGTTTTCAGGCGCTACGGTACATATCGTGACCGAAGAACCCGATGCGGGTCCCATTGTCCTGCAAAAAATTGTGCCGGTATTGCCCGATGATGATGTGGAATCCTTGGCCAAACGAGTACTGGAAGTAGAACACGAGATCTACCCCCAGGCTGTCAAATGGGTGGCGGAAGATCGCCTGATCATCAAGGGTAAACGGGTGGCGGTTAAGGAAGATTAAAAGGATCTTGCAATGTTATCAATGTTATAATTGTATAGGGTATATGAGCGAAAAAAGAATGGAAGGGTGAGAATTGATGATTCAAGTCAAAAGGGTTTTAGTCAGTGTTTCGGACAAGACGGGCCTTTTGGATTTGGTTAAGGGCCTCCTACGCTGGGGCGCCGAGATCATTTCCACTGGAGGAACCTATAAGGCAATTGAGGCCGCCGGTTATCCGGTGACTTATATCTCTGAAGTTACCGGTTTCCCGGAGATCCTGGACGGACGGGTTAAAACGCTTCATCCGGCCATCCATGGCGGTATTTTGGCTCTCCGTACCCCGGAGCACCTGGAACAATTGGCCAAGGAGAAAATTGCCCCAATTGATCTGGTTGTTGTTAATCTTTATCCCTTCGAGGCCACTGTGGCCAAGCCCGGTGTGCAACTGGCCGAAGCCATTGAAAACATTGACATCGGCGGGCCGACCATGATTAGATCGGCGGCAAAAAACAATGCTTATGTCGGTGTTGTGACAGATCCCGCCGATTACCAGGAACTCTTGGCTGAACTGGAGAAGAACCAGGGCGGCATCTCCGAGGAGTTCTCCTTCCGTCTGGCGGTTAAGGCCTTTTGCCATACCGCCCGCTATGATTCGATCATCTATAATTATTTGAGCAAACAAGTGGCGGGCGAGGACGGGGAGTTTCCGCCCATTCTTCAAATGGCCTTTGAAAAGGTGCAAACCCTGCGCTATGGTGAAAACCCCCACCAAAAGGCGGCTTTTTATCGCGATATAGTGAAAACCCCATCTTCCTTGGCGAATGCGGAACAACTCCAAGGAAAAGAACTTTCCTTCAATAATATTAATGACGGTAATGCCGCTTGGGAGCTTGTCCGCGAATTCACCGCCCCGGCGGTGGTGGCCATCAAGCATGCCAATCCCTGCGGTGTGGGTGTGGCCGACGATCTGTACACAGCTTATATGAAAGCCTACGAAAGCGATCCAGTCTCCATTTTCGGCGGGATTATCGCCGTTAACCGGGCCTTGGACGGGGCCACTGCGGCCAAGATGGCCGAACTGTTCCTGGAGATAATCATCGCTCCGGACTTCACCCCTGAAGCCCTGGAGATTCTTGGGAAAAAGAAGAACCTGCGTTTACTGAAGCTTCCGTTGGAAGAGAACAACCCCGCAGTCACCATGTGGGATCTGAAGAAAGTCCGCGGCGGACTGCTCATCCAGGATCTGGACCTGAGTGATGTGCCGGTGGAGGAATGGAAGGTTGTTACCAAGGCCCAACCCACCGCCAAGGATCTGGAGGAGCTGAAGTTCGGCTGGAAAGTGGTAAAACATGTCAAGTCCAATGCGATTGTCCTGACAAAAGACGGCGGTACCATTGGCGTAGGCGCCGGCCAGATGAACCGGGTGGGTTCGGCCAAAATCGCCATTGAACAAGCGGGAGCCAAAGCCATGGGAAGTTATTTGGCATCCGATGCGTTCTTCCCCATGCCCGATACGGTGGAAGAAGCGGCAAAAGCAGGTATCCGCGCCATTGTCCAACCCGGTGGTTCTATCCGCGATGCCGAATCCATTGAAGCCGCAGATCGCTATGGCTTGATCATGGTCTTCACAGGGCAAAGACATTTCCGTCATTAATTTGGAGGGTGGTCCTACCGTGTTGGATCTGAATCAAATTAAGAAGATCCTGCCCCACCGGTTTCCCTTTCTGTTGATTGACCGGATTATCGAGATTGAAAAGGGTGTCCGGGTCGTGGCCCTCAAAAACATTACGGTTAATGATGTTTTTGCCCAGGAGTATTTCAACGGTATCTATCCCATGCAAGGGGTACTATACGTTGAAGCCATGGCTCAGGCGGCAGCCTTCCTGATCCTTGATCTCTCGGACGAAGGCGGGAAAATGGCCTATTTTTCCACCTTTGACAAGGTACGCTTCCGCTGTCCGGCAGTGCCCGGCGATCAGTTACAAATAGAAGTAAAGATTGTGAAACTGCGTTCCAGGGTTGGGAAGTTTTACGGCCGGTGCCTGATCGGAGATAAGATTGCCAGTGAAGCCCGGTTCTCCTGCATGCTGTCACCTGATGAAACGTCGAACTTTTAAAGGATGACTTAGCAATTTCTTCCCCTATCCTATAAAGGAAATGGAAGTGGATTAATGGTTGTAACACAAACCAATCTGCCCGGAATAAAAGCTCCTTTTCGCGGCAAAGTACGGGACGTTTATGATTTGGGCGAACTGATGCTGATTGTTGCCACCGACCGCTTATCAGCTTTTGATGTGGTTCTCCCGGACCCGATCCCTGATAAGGGACGGGTTTTGACCCAGTTGGCCGCCTACTGGTTTAACCGGACCAAGGACAAATTTCCAAATCACCTGATCACTACGGAAGTCAAGGATTTCCCCGCGCCCTTCCGGGATCTGCCCGAGCTTCTTCAAGGCCGGTCCATGCTGGTACGGAAAGGACGGGTTTTGCCTGTGGAATGCGTTGTCCGCGGTTATTTGGCCGGATCCGGTTGGCAGGAATACCGGCGGACAGGAAAGGTCCATGGCCATTTGCTCCCGGACGGGCTGCGCGAAAGCGACCGCTTGCCGGAGCCGCTTTTTACACCGACGACCAAAGCCACAACCGGCCACGATCTGCCTATGACATGGGAAGAACTGGTCCGGACCGTTGGTCAGGAGACCGCCGAACAAATCCGGGCAATTTCCCTTGCCCTTTACCGGGAAGCCGCCCGGCAAGCAGAGGAGGCGGGAATTATCATTGCGGACACTAAGTTTGAATTTGCCTGGATTGACAACCAACTGACGGTGGTTGACGAGATCTTTACTCCGGATTCCTCACGGTTCTGGCCCCTGGACGGTTACTGTCCGGGCCAAGCTCAACCCAGCTTTGATAAACAGTATATCCGGGATTATCTGGAATCCATCGGGTGGGACAAGCAACCGCCGGCCCCGGCTTTACCGCCGGAGGTGATCGCAGCAACCCGGGAGAAGTATCTTGAGGCTTACCGGCGGATTACCGGTCATGAGCTTTCTCCGGACTAACATCACATAATTCATAATTATGGTTGGTAGAGGAAGGATGGTGCTTGTGGGCAAAAGGGTGCTAGTTGTTGGCAGTGGCGGCCGGGAACATGCTCTGGTCTGGGCATTGGCCCGTTCGCCTGAGGTGGAAAGGATCTATACGACGCCTGGCAACGAAGGTATGGCTCAATTAGCTGTTAAAGTGCAGGTAAACGCCGATGATCCGGAAGCATTGGCCCGGTGGTCTAAGGAGAACAGAATCGATTTGACGGTGGTTGGTCCTGAGGCATTTTTAGCCAAGGGCTTGGCTGACACCTTTCAAAACCATGGCTTGGCGGTCTTTGGGCCGACCAAGGCCGCCGCAAGACTGGAATCAAGCAAGGTCTTCGCCAAGGAGTTTATGGCCCGTCACCGAATTCCCACGGCCAAATTCAAGGTTTTTGACGATTATAACGAGGCAGCAGCCTATATCCAGTCCACGCCCGGCCCTTGGGTGGTTAAAGCCGATGGACTTGCTGCGGGTAAGGGCGTGGTTGTGGCCAACAACCGTAAGGAAGCGCTAGCCGCCGTGGAAGCGATGATGGTTTCCCAAAGGTTTGGCCAGGCCGGTAACAGGGTAGTTATCGAGGAAAAACTGGATGGGGAGGAGTTGTCCGTCATGGCGGTAACGGACGGGCGGGAGTTCCGGATGCTCTTGCCGGCCCAGGACCATAAACGGGTGGGGGACGGTGATCAGGGGCCGAACACCGGCGGTATGGGGGCATATGCACCAACGACCCTATTGACACCCGGGCTGAAACAACGGATCGCCCAGGAGATTTTGGCCCCGGCCATTAATGGTATTGCCGCCGAAGGTGCACCTTTTGTCGGGGTCTTGTATGCAGGTTTGATGATCACCCCCGACGGGCCGCAGGTGATCGAGTTCAACGTCCGTTTCGGCGATCCAGAAACCCAAGCTGTCCTGGTTCTTATAGAGAGTGATTTGTATAAATTACTGGACGCTGCCGCCAACGGCAGGCTGCAAGAACACCCTGAACTGAAATGGCGGGAGGGGGCGGCGGCCTGCGTGGTAATGGCCTCCGGCGGTTATCCTGGCGATTATTCCAGCGGATTGCCCATTACAGGCTTGGATACTTTAGAAGGCGATGAAACCGTGATTTTTCACGCCGGAACACGGCTGGTGGACGGGACATGGGTCACCAATGGCGGCCGGGTCTTGAATGTGGTGGGTTTGGGTAAAACGTTGGCCGATGCTCTGGATCAGGCCTACCGGCGTATTGAGACCATCAAGTTTAGTGGAGCCCACTTTCGCCGGGATATTGGCTGGCGTGAACTTCAGCGGCGTTAGGCTGTTGAGGGCTGGGAATATTTGCCTTATGGCGTCTTAGTTTATTTGCTGTCACCCAGGCCCCTGCTGGGTAGTCCTTTAACATTTCCTGATAAAAAGCTTTTTTCACTCCGGCTATAGTTATTTCTTCCAAATAACTCTGGGCAGCCCAAAGCATGCGCTTGGCCATCTCACCGCCGATCCGCCCGATACTTTCGGGCGATAGCCGTAAGACAACGGAACTACCAGGGGAAGGAATTGGGCGTAATTGATCGACAGAAGCGTGCTTAAGCTTCATGTTCTCACCTCCGGATATATTGTTTCCAAAGCTTGACGCTGTTTGCCAGGGAAAATCAGCATGCTTAGTTAATCCCGTTCTTTCCGGATAAAAACCGGGTAAAACAGGGAAACGATGGCCAGGCCACCGGGAATACTATCCGATAAAAAGCTAATCAAAGCAGTATCCAAACGTTGACAACCATTGGCTAACCAGCTATAATACAGGAGTGAATGCCTTGAAGATTGATATTACCCCGATTAAGGAAGGCAAGGGCCTAAGTCTGGTCCGGGATGTGGAACTGGATCTGGCCTGGGAAGACCGGGAGGCGGGCATCCGTCTTCTTGCCCCTTGGCGTGTACATGCTAAGGTCGTGCACGCCGAGGCTGGCTATCTTTTGACCGGCAAGGCCCAGGGGTCCTATATGGCCTGGTGCGACCGCTGCTTGCTGCCGTTGGAAAAAGAAATGGCCGTCACATTCTCCGAATGTTTCGTTCCTGTTTATCAAGGCGAACAAGGAAATGATGATGAATGCCGGCTTTTGGAAAATGACCAGATCGACTTGAAGGAAGTGATCTTGGAACAAATCATCCTGGAACTTCCAATGAAACACTTGTGTTCAACGGAATGTGCCGGATTATGCCCCCATTGTGGTGTAAACCTCAACGAGGAGACGTGTGCTTGTAAAGCGCCGCCGGATCCCCGCTTAAGTAAACTCAGCCAACTGCTGGAACCCAAAGGAGGTGGACAAAATGGCTAATCCTAAAACTAAAACCTCACGCGCTCGGCGTGATATGCGTCGTGCCAATTTAAAACTGGATGCTGTTACTTTAAACAGTTGCCCTCAATGTCATGAACCGAAGCTGCCCCATCATGTCTGCGGTAACTGTGGGTACTACAAGGGGAACCCTGTGATTGAAAAAGCCGAGTAATCCTGGGAAGAAAAAGGTCAGAGATGACCTTTTCTTTTTTAAATGGTGCCCGCCTGTTCCAATTATTCCCTTGACATTTTAAATGGAATCCTTATACTTAAAATGAGTCTGGCAGTGAGGGGGATACCATTTTGATTATTGCAGTAGATGCCATGGGTGGTGACTATGCCCCCCAGGAAATTGTCGCCGGAACTGTCCAAGCGGTATGTGATTTTCCCGATGTGTCGGTGATCTTGGCTGGACCGGTGGACCGCATAAAACAGGAGTTAGCAAAGTACACATACCCAAAAGAACGGATCTTTGTTGAAGCAGCCGATGATACCATTGAAATGGATGAACACCCGGTTACCGCAGTACGCAAGAAGAAAAATGCCTCTGTGGTTGTAGCCAACAGGCTGGTTAAAGAGGGGCGTGCACAAGCGGTCATATCCGCAGGCAACACCGGGGCGGCCATGGCCTCATCCCTCTTCGTTCTGGGCCGGATCAAAGGTATCGAACGCCCGGCGATTGCCATTCCTTTACCGACAATGAAAGGCGCTTCCGTCCTGTTGGATGCCGGGGCCAATGCCGACTGCGATCCGGAGAACCTGGCGCAGTTTGCTGCCATGGGCAGTATCTATGCGGAAAAGGTTTTGGGCAAAAAGTTCCCCCGGGTGGCCCTCCTTAGTATCGGGGAAGAAGAAACCAAGGGCAACAAATTGACCGTCGCGACCCACCAATTACTGAAGAATGCCCCCATCAATTTTGTCGGGAACATTGAGGGGAAGGATATTCCCGCTGGGGATGTCGATGTCATTGTCTGCGACGGTTTTGTTGGTAATACCGTCCTAAAGTTTATGGAAGGTTTAGCAACCTCCTTGTTTGTACAGATTAAGGATGTCTTTTTAGCAACACCGTTGACCAAGTTGGCAGCCGCCATTCTCCAACCGGGGCTGCGTAAGCTCAGCGCCAAGTTGGACTATTCGGAGTACGGCGGGGCAATTCTCCTGGGGATCGACGGGATTAGCATCATCAGTCACGGCCGATCCAATGCCAAGGCTATCCGTAATGCCATTCGCAGTGCGAAGCAGGCGGTGGCCGAGGGTGTTGTAGCCTCTATCCCGCAACTTTTGACCGGCCCCACTGCAAAAGAGCGGGAAGAACAGTAAAAATTATTCCTTTGTCCCTTGGGTGGGTATGCTCGATTACCAGAAATGCCTGAAATACTACATGGCAAGGGGGAAACACATTGATGAAAACGGCTTTTCTGTTTCCCGGGCAAGGAAGCCAGGTCGTGGGCATGGGAAAGGACCTGTGGGAACATTCGGAAACGGCCCGGGAGATCTTTGCACAGGCCGATGAAATTTTAGGTTTTTCCCTTCAAAAGCTTTGTTTTGAAGGTCCCGAGGAACAACTGCGCCTAACGGAATACGCCCAGCCGGCTTTATTAACGGTGAGCTATGCAGCTTATCTGGAACTTGTACAGACGGGTATTACCCCCGCTGTCATGGCCGGGCACAGTCTTGGTGAATACTCGGCGTTAGTGGCCTCTGGTGCTTTGTCCTTTTCCGACGGACTCAAGCTGGTACGGGAGAGGGGCCGGCTCATGGCTGAAGCCGGGCGAAAAACAAATGGCGGCATGGCTGCAGTTTTAATGTTGGAACGTGCAATATTGGAAGAACTCCTGGATAAATTAGGGGAAGGAAAGGTGGTTATTGCCAACCTGAACTCCCCGGCCCAGATCGTTATATCCGGTGAGAAAAGCCGACTGGAGCTTATCGGGCAAGAGGTTGTTGCCAGAAAAGGCCGCTTTGTCCCCTTGGCCGTGAGCGGAGCTTTTCATTCTTTCATGATGCAAGAGGCGGCTGAAGCTTTTCAAGGGGTTCTCCGACAAGTAACATTTAATAAGCCGCAAACCGAGGTTATCGCCAACCTGACTGCCGCCCCCATAGGCGATCCGGCGGATATACCCGAACTCTTGGTCCGTCATTTGACCTCCCCGGTTCGGTGGGAGGAGTCATTACGCCGGATGGAGCAGGACGGGGTGCGTCTATTTGTCGAGGTTGGTCCGGGCAAGGTCCTCTCCGGACTGGTCAAGAAAACCCTTACCGGTGCAGTCATTGCCCAAGTAGCCAGTGGGGAAGATGCCAAAAAATTGCTTGCAATTTCAGAGGAGGTCTAGTAATATGAGATTAGCCCAAAAGGTAGCCGTGGTGACGGGCGCTGCCCGGGGAATTGGTCGCGCCATTGCCTATGCCTTGGCAGAAGAAGGAGCGCGGGTTGTCCTGACCGACATGCTGCCGGAAGTGGAGACAACTGCTGCCGAACTGAGGGAACAAGGCCGGGACGCGGTAGCGCTCACCGGTAATGTGGCTTCTTTTGAAGATGCCGGCAGAATCATTCAAGAGGCCCTTAGCCTTTACGGCAAGATCGATATTCTCGTCAATAACGCCGGAATAACCAGGGATAACCTTCTCCTGCGCATGTCGGAAGAGGAATGGGATGCTGTTATCGCTGTCAACCTTAAAGGCACCTTTAATATGACCAAGGCAGCTGCCAAAGCCTTCCTGAAGCAAAAATCCGGCAGTATCATTAACATCGCTTCCGTTATCGGCTTAATGGGGAACACCGGGCAAGCCAACTATGCGGCCTCCAAGGCCGGTGTGATAGCCCTGACAAAATCGGTGGCGAAAGAATTCGGTAGCCGGGGGATCCGGGCCAATGCCATTGCTCCCGGATTTATCCGGTCCAAGATGACCGAAGTGCTGCCGGAGGAAACAAAAGCAGCGCTTTTGAAGGCAATTCCCCTCGGTGTTCTGGGTGAACCCGAGCATGTGGCAAAGGCAGTTGTATTTTTAGCCTCCGATGATGCCCAATATATTACCGGCCAGGTGTTACAGGTCGATGGTGGCATGGTGATGTAAGGTTTCGGTTACCATTTACATAAACCTGGTAAGCGGAGCTTTGGAAGGAGGTGAAGTGATGGATATTTTCGCTAAAGTCAAAGATATCGTTGTGGAACAACTTGGTGTTGATGAAGAGGAAGTCACCGAACAGGCCTCTTTCGTTGATGATTTGGGAGCTGATTCCCTGGACATCGTGGAACTGGTGATGGCTCTCGAAGAGGAGTTTGACATGGAAATTCCCGATGAAGACGCAGAAAAAATTAAGACCGTTGGGGATGCCGTCAACTACATTAAGGAGAATGTCCAATAAACATTCACAGAAAGTCCCGGTCTTCCCGGGACTTTCTTAAAATGAAAAATATTTTCATTACCCCACCTGGTTCCGGGTGGGGAATGATTTAAATAACGATCGAAATACGGAAAGCAAAAGGGAAAATTCCGTCAGCATAATTGAGGTGAAAATATGTCAAGACGTGTTGTCGTCACAGGTATGGGTGTTGTGACCCCGCTTGGGAGTGATGTCCAGGAGTTTTGGTCAGCCTTAATTAATGGCAAGTCAGGTGTTGGCCCGGTTACGGCGTTCCCCACCGACGGCTTTGCCACCCGTATTGCTGCAGAAGTCAAGGAATTTCCGGCGGACGACTATCTCAACAAAAAAGAGATCCGGCGGATGGACCGTTTTGTGCAGTTTGCAGCTGTGGCGGCCATGCTGGCAGTAAAGGACGCCGGTCTGGCCATAGATGACTCCATTGCGGAAAGTGTCGGTGTCATTATCGGTTCCGGTGTTGGCGGAATGCGAACCTTTGAGGAACAATGCCGGGTTATCATGGAAAAGGGCCCAGACCGGGTCAGTCCCTTCTTTATCCCGATGATGATTCCCAACATGGCGGCCGGCCAAGTTTCCATTATGACAGGGGCACGCGGACCCAACTGGTCGGCGGTTACCGCCTGCGCGTCGGGTACTCATGCCATTGGCGAAGCCTTTAAGATCATTCAACGGGGGCAGGCCGATTGTATGATCGCCGGTGGTGCCGAATCTGCCATTACCCCGTTGGCCTTTGCCGGGTTCTCCAATGCCGGGGCCCTTTCCAAGCGCAATGAGGAGCCAGAAAAAGCCAGCCGCCCCTTTGACAAGGAGCGGGACGGTTTTGTCATGGGTGAAGGCAGCGGTATTTTGATCTTGGAGGAGCTCTCTTTTGCCCGGGCTCGGGGAGCGAAGATCTATGGTGAGATCCTGGGTTACGGTGCTTCTGGAGATGCTTACCATATTACCGCCCCGCATCCGGAAGCCCTGGGCGGTGCCGCCGCCATGCGCATGGCCATGGCCGACGGGGGCGTGAAGACTGAAGAGATCGGGTATATCAATGCCCATGGTACTTCCACGGACCAAAACGACAAGTTGGAGACCTTGGCCATCAAAAAGGCCTTGGGCGAACATGCCGCAAAAGTAGCCATTAGTTCCACCAAATCCATGACCGGTCACTTGTTGGGCGCCGCCGGTGCCATTGAAGCAGTGGCGACCATTTTGGCGCTTAAAGAGGGCATTTTACCGCCGACAATAAATTACGAGTATCCCGACCCCGACTGTGACCTGGACTATGTTCCCAACCAAGCACGGAAACATGCGGTCAAATATGCCCTCTCCAACTCCTTGGGCTTTGGTGGGCACAACGCTTGCCTCCTGTTTGGACGCTTCGATGACAGGGAGTGAAACCGTGTGACGACAAAGGCAGCAGCGGAACAGGTAGGGCCGTTAATTGCGCAGCTCGGTTTCTTTGACCGGAACGATACTTTGCTGCTTCAAGCACTGACCCACCGTTCTTATGCCAATGATCATGCTTGCCCCAGCAACGAAAGGTTGGAATTTTTGGGCGATTCCGTTCTCTCCCTGGTTTTAAGCGACTATTTGTATCATAAATGCGCCAACCGGACCGAGGGTGAATTGAGTAAGCTCCGGGCCACACTAGTCAACGAAGATTTCCTGCTCGGGATCGCCAAGAAACTCAACCTCGGCGCTTACCTGCGTCTTGGCTCCGGTGAGCGAAAAACCGGCGGGCAAAATCGTCCTTCGATCTTAGCCGATGCGGTCGAGGCTTTAATCGGTGCCATCTATCTGGAATATGGCCTGGAGGCATGTGCCCGCTTCATCCTTAGCCTCTGGGAGGGGAGCATCAACCGCTTTCTTGCCGAAGGACGGCCCATCGACGCCAAAACCACCCTCCAGGAATTGACACAAAAGTCGGGGAAAAAACCGGAGTATCGTTTAATCAAAATAGAAGGCCCAGATCACCTGCGCCGGTTTACGGTGGAAGTTTTCATCGACGGGCAAAGCATGGGGACGGGAACCGGTCACAGCAAAAAAGAGGCTGAACAAAACGCCGCTAATTTCGCATTAAAGAATCTTCAAGGAATGCAAGATATATAATAAAGAAGGATTTTCCTAGTCGGTGTGGAAGGTTTTAAACTGTTCACAAAATGAACAAAAAAGAACAATGCAGATCTATACAAAGGGGAGGTTTGACGCAATTGGAGATTCTAAAAGTTTCCGCTAACTCGAACCCAAAATCTGTGGCAGGGGCGTTAGCTGCCGTTGTTCGTGAAAAAGGCAGCGCAGAACTTCAAGCCGTTGGCGCAGGTGCAGTCAACCAAGCAATAAAAGCAATCGCCATCACCCGTGGTTTTGTGGCGCCAAACGGAATTAATCTGGTTTGTATTCCGGCCTTCTCTGAAGTAACCATCGATGGGGAGGAAAGGACAGCTATCAAATTCATCGTTCAACCGCGTTAACCGCCAGGTGGCGGTTTTTTTATGCCGAAATATGGTTTAAAACCTTCATCATCTTCTGATTGAAGGTTTTTTTATTTTATTCCGGCTTTATTAGTATTATCGTAAAAAAGACAAGGCATATTCGGGACAACCCAGCCATACAAATGAAGTAAGCTTTGGGGGGGTGGGATAATGGGCGGAAAAAACCAAGAAACGGATCTGCAATTGATCCGGAAGATCCGTAATGATTTTGATGTCAGGGCGCAAGAAACATTGATCCGGAAGTATATTCCCATGGTAAAACATATTGTGCGAATGCAAACCCATTACCCCACGGAAGCCGAAGATCTGATCCAGGAAGGCCTAATCGGGCTGTTAAAGGCGATTCGCGAGTATAAACCCGAGAACTATCCGGTAAAGTTCAGTACTTTTGCTTACATTTGCATTCTACGTCGGATATATAATACCTTAAAACTCTGGCAAAGCAAGAAATACAGGATTCATTCCTCGGCCCTGTCCCTGCATTCATCCATGAACCAAAACGATGACTCCCGCAGCATTTTGGATACATTAGAACAACCCAACGCCAATCCCCAGGACATTGTGGAGGAATCCTGGATCAACCGGCGCATAAAACAAGTTTTGGAGGCTTATTTGTCTCCGGTGGAGATGGCCGTCATCCAACTCTATTTGCAAGGGATGACAAGTTCAGATATACAAAAAATCCTGCGTTTAAACGCCAAAGTGGTGGATAATGCGCGTACCAGGGTCCGGCAAAAACTGGGCCGCATTGTAAAAAAGTACGGTTCGCTGCTGAGCGCCGGCATTCCGCTGAAAACCCGTAAAAGGACGGATCTGGCCATCCCTTTGCAACACTTTGGATGAAATACCCGCTTGACTTGCGGGTATTTTTTTTAACGGAAATATGGTAAAATATTTGAGTTATGAACGAGCATGTTCCATCACTGGATAACAAGGAGGATTGCAATGTATCTCAAACGGTTGGAGATGCATGGCTTCAAATCCTTTGCCGACCGGATCGATCTCCATTTGCCACCGGGCGTAACGGCCATCGTCGGTCCTAACGGCAGCGGGAAAAGTAATATCTCCGATGCCCTGCGTTGGGTACTGGGCGAGCAAAGCGTCAAAAGCCTACGCGGACTGAAAATGGACGATGTCATCTTTGTCGGCAGCGAGACCCGCAAACCCTTAGGCATGGCAGAGGTAACCATTGTCTTGGATAATTCCGACGGCGCTCTGCCTTTGGACTATCATGAAGTTGCCATTACCCGGCGGCTCTACCGGTCCGGCGAGTGTGAATACTTGATTAACCGTTCCAGTGTCAGGTTACGTGACATCCATGAATTGCTGTTTGATACGGGTTTGGGCAAAGAAGCCTATTCGGTAATCGGTCAAGGCAAGATCGATGCAATTCTGTCGGCGAAGGCCGAAGACCGCCGGTCCATCTTTGAAGAAGCCGCCGGAATTGTTAAATACAAGAACAAAAAAATGCTGGCTATGAAGAAGCTGGCTGAGACTGAAAACCACTTGTTGCGGGTGGAAGATATTATCCAAGAGCTTTCCGGGCAGATCGGTCCCTTGCGGGAACAGGCGGAGGTGGCCAAGGAGTACCTGGCACTACAGGATGAACTCCGGAATATCGAGGTCAACTATACCCAGGAAGAGCTCAACAAGCTCGAGGCGGAATACAACCAGTTGGCTGCAACCTTGGCGGACGCCGCAAGTAAACTGGAAGATGAAAAACGCCGGGAACTGGCGGAAGAGGCAAAGGTGGAGGAGTTGCGTTTGTCCTTAACGCAACTGGAAGAAACCATCGCGCAACTGCAAGAAAACTTGTTGAATCTTACCGGAGAAAAAGGGCGGTTGGCCGGGGAGAACGAGGTCATCCTCCAAAAGATCCGCAGCCAGGAAAACAGGACCACTGAGGTCAATGAGGCGATTCAACGCAGCCAAGACAGGGAACGGGCTGTGGCCGATGAGCTGAATGCTCGCTTGGCTGAGTTAGCTACCTTAAGGCAAAAAATACAGGAGGTTACGGCGGAATTCCACCGGGCGGAAGAGACTTTGCAGGCCCAAACGGGAGAATTGAACGCAGCCAATGGGGAACTGGAAGCTGCCCACGGACGGGTCTTTAACTTACATAACCAACTAAATGAATTAAAGAACCAATCACAAGGATCATCCCTACAGAGGGAGTTTTTGGAACGGCAGATTAATGAACAGGCTGAGCGCAAACAGGTTTTGGAGGAAAATATCCTCCGGTTGCAAGCGGAAATAGAAGCTCTGGAACAGGCCAATGCTGAAAAGATTGAAGAAGAAAACCGGCTGAAACAGAAAAAAACCGGAACGGAACAGGTTATCGCCGACAGTCAGCGTTTATTGGCCGAAGCCGAAGAGGAACTACGTCAAACCCAGCATGCCGCCGAACGTTTGGCCGCCCGTTTGAATCTCTTGGAGGAATGGGAGAAAAGTTATCAAGGGTACTTCCATGGCGTCAAGGCGGTGCTGACTGGAACGAAACAGGAGGTTTTTCACCGGGAGATCCATGGTGTCGTTGCCGAGCTCATTCAAGTAAAGAAAGGTTTTGAAACTGCTGTCGAAGTTGCCTTGGGTTCGGCGCTGCAGAATATTGTCATTGCCACAGACAGCGGGGCGGAGCAGGCCATTGCTTATCTTAAGAAACACAACCTGGGCAGGGCCACTTTTTTACCGTTGAATCTAGTAAGCGGGGAAGCCCCTGTAGTTGACCATAAGATCTTAACCGCCCATCAAAGCCAAACAGCCTTGGATGCCCTGGTGTTCAAGGATGAATACAAAAAAATCATGGCCTACCTTTTGGGTAATACCTTAATCGCACCGGACCTAAAGACTGCTGTGGCCTTGACCAGAGCCCTAGGTAAACGTTTCCGCATTGTGACGGTGGACGGTGAGATCATCGCGCCGGGCGGCGCCATCACCGGCGGTAGCCTTGACCGGCGGCAAACAGGGATTTTGAGCAGGAAACGGGAGATCGAAGAGTTATCGGTTGAACGCGCAGCGATCCAAGGGAAAGTTGCCGCCTGTAATAAGACCAAAGAAGAGTTGGGAAAACGCTTGGCCGATCACCGGGCTGAACTGGAAAAGCTCACCCAAAGTCTCCATCAGGCCGGATTGGAACGCAGCGGTTTGCAGAAGGATCTGGAGCGGCTCGCGGAACGCCTTGGGCAGGTCCAAGGGGAGAAGGCAGCGGTGGAAGCGCGCTTGGATAGCTTAAATAAGGAGATCCAAGAGGGGGATCGTTCCGGTCTGGGCCTGCAGGAAAAAATAGCCGCAGCCGAGGAGGCCCTTGCGGCTGAACAGGCGCTGCAAAAAACCTGGGAAGAAAAGGTTCTGCTGGCCCAAAAACTGCGGGAAGAAAGCCAAAATCGACTGGCGGAACTCCGGGCGGAAAAGGTCCGTTTAGAACAGGAAGAGGCAGGTAAACAGGATCTCCTGCAAGAGCTGGAAAAGCAGCGCCGCGAATTAATGAATGAATACACAGGGTACCATAGTGAGCTGCAAAGGATAGAGGAAGAAATCTTGCGGCTCCGGTCGGAACTTGAAGAGGCCAAAGCAAAACTGACTAGCCTGGATGTGGAAGAGGCGAGCATTAGCGCCAATCTGGCCGAAATACGGAACAAACGGGATAAACTAAGGATGGAAGTGGCGACAGAAGAAGATCAACTACGGACCCTGCGCCAAACACAAAACTCCTTGCAAGGACAAGTCCACCGATTGGAGCTTCAGATCAACAAAAATCGCATGGCCTATGATAGCTTGAGCCAACACATGACAGAGTCATACGGCGCCGACTGGACCAGTTTTCTGCAGCACAATTGGGTGGCGCCACCGAAGCCCAGGGAACACATTGAAACTTTACGCAGGAATATTCGGGCATTGGGCCCTGTTAATGTGGGCGCAGTAGAGGAATACCAGCGCCTGAAAGAGCGGAGCGACTTTTTGCAACATCAATTTACTGACCTGAAAAATGCCAAGGAAACGCTGGAACGGGTCATAGCCGAGATTGAACGGACCACCAGACAACGGTTCCTGGAGACATTTACACAGATACGCCAGACATTTATTGATATCTTTACCGACTTGTTCGAAGGCGGCAAGGCGGATCTGTTCCTGATGGACCCGGATGATCCGTTGGAAACCGGCATTGAGATCTTGGCCCAACCGCCGGGCAAGCGGCTGCAAAGCCTGTCCCTGCTCTCCGGCGGCGAACGGGCGATGACCGCCATTGCATTGCTCTTTGCCATTCTCAAGGTGAAACCCTCGCCATTTTGTATCTTGGATGAGATTGACGCCACTTTGGATGATGTTAATGTCACCCGTTTTGCCGAGCTTTTGGCCAAATTTAGCCAGGATCTTCAGTTTATCGTCATCACCCACAGGCGTGGAACCATGGAGATGGCCAATGCCTTATATGGAGTGACCATGGAAGAGTTGGGCGTCTCGAAGCTGATTTCCATTGATTTACAGCGTAAAGTGGGCTGAGTTGGTGAAGTGGAACGGAGGTTTAATCATGCCGAAGCTTTTTGAACGAATTTTTACCGGTCTTGCTAAAACCAGGCAACGCATCCTCGGGCCTTTGGAGGATCTCCTCTCCAGGCATGGCAAGATCGATCAAGCGTTATTCGATGAGTTGGAAGAGATCCTGGTCTGCGCCGATGTGGGAATGGCCACAACCGGACGTCTATTGGATGACCTGAAAAGCCGGGTGCAAAAGGAACGTATCTCAGAGCCGCAGGAGATCCGCCGTTTGTTACTGGAAGCCGTCGCCGGAATGCTTAAACATCCGGCAGAGCCGGTGGACGCGACAACACCCCAAGTCATTATGGTGGTGGGAGTGAACGGGGTCGGGAAGACCACCTCCATCGCCAAACTGGCCGCCCAGTATCGGGCTGCCGGCGCCCAGGTACTCCTGGTGGCCGGCGATACCTTCCGGGCTGCCGCCTCCGAACAATTATCCGTCTGGGCGGAACGCTTGCATTTACCCATTGTCGCCCACCGGGAGGGGGGTGATCCGGCGGCTGTGGTCTTTGACGGGCTAGCCTCCGCCAATGCCCAACGCATCCCTGTCGTAATTGTAGACACTGCCGGCCGCTTGCATACCAAACAGAATCTCCTCTCCGAGCTTGGTAAGATTCGCCGGGTAATTGAACAGAATAAAGGCGACCGCATCCTCCGGGTTTTCCTGGTTTTGGATGCTACCACCGGCCAAAATGCCATTGCCCAGGCCAAATCCTTCCAGGAAGTAACGGGGATTGACGGGATCATCCTGACCAAGCTGGACGGTACGGCAAAGGGCGGCATTGTTTTGGCCATCGCCGACCAATTGCAACTGCCTATTGTCTGGATTGGCGTGGGTGAAACTGCCGACGACCTGCGTCCCTTTGATCCGGAAGAATTTGCCCATGCTTTGTTTGCTGAAGAATAGGGGAGTGCACCAAGATGCATCGTAAACTTTATTATATTCAAACCTTCGGTTGTCAGATGAACGACCATGACTCGCAGGTCTTGGCAGGAATGCTGGAGGAGCTGGGCTATGCCCAGGCCAATGCCCCGGAAGAGGCGAGTATTATCCTTTTGAACACCTGTTGCGTCCGGGGGAACGCCGAGAACCGCCTCTATGGGCACCTGGGCAATCTGAAACCGCTCAAAGAGGCCAATCCCGGTTTAATCCTTGGTGTCTGCGGCTGCATGGTCCAACAAGCTTCTGAACGGGAAAAACTTGAGAACGAATATCCCTATGTGGATCTGGTCATTGGCACCCATAATATTCACCGCTTACCGGTTTTGCTGAGTATGGTGATGCAAGGTCAACGGGTCTTTGAAGTTTGGGACGAAAACAAAGAAGGTATTCCCGAAGACCTGCCCATCCTACGGCCTGAAAGCCATCATGCCCTGGTCACTATTATGTACGGGTGCAATAACTTTTGCTCCTATTGCATTGTCCCCCATGTCAGGGGGCGGGAGCGCAGTCGGAAACCGGAGGATATTCTCCGGGAGATCCGGAACTTGGCCGATGCCGGGGTCAGCGAAATCACTCTACTGGGACAAAATGTCAACTCCTACGGTAAGGACCTGGAAGCCGACATTGATTTTTCCCGCCTGTTGGCCATGGTTAATGAGGTCCCCGGCATCAAACGGATTCGTTTTACGACCTCCCACCCTAAAGACCTGTCGCCAAGCCTAATTCAAGCCATGAAGAATCTGGAGAAGGTCTGTGAGCACCTGCACTTGCCGGTGCAATCGGGCAGCACCCGGATCCTGCAAAAGATGAACAGGAAATACACCCGGGAGGACTATCTTAATTTAGTCCGGTCCCTCCGGGAGGCGATACCGGATATTGCTTTGACCACGGATATCATCGTGGGCTTCCCCGGGGAAACTGAGGAGGATTTTCTGGATACGGTCAGCCTGGTCCGGGAGGTGGGCTATGATGGGGCCTTTACCTTTATCTACTCACCCAGGATCGGCACTGCAGCCGCTAGTTACCCGGACCATGTGCCGGAGGAGGAGAAGAAAGACCGGCTTTACCGCCTAAACGAAGTGGTGAATGCCTTTGCATATGAGGCCAATAAGCAGCTGTTGGGCTCCATCCAGGAAATACTGGTGGAAGGACCCAGCGAGAAATCAGCAGCAATTTACCAGGGCAGGACCGGGAGTAACAAATTGGTGCATTTTGAACTGCCCGCAACAATGACCGTCAAACCCGGTCAAGAGCTTTCTTTGCGCATTGTGGAAGCCAAAACATGGACCTTGACCGGAGAAGTGGTCGAAAAGGATTTCAAGAGTTAATCGCCGAAGTATTGCAGGAAAATAATGGTGCGAGGTGCCCGTTATGGCTAAACCCACTCCCATGCTTCAACAGTATCTTGAGATTAAAAAAGAATTTCAGGATACGATTTTGCTCTTCCGGTTAGGCGACTTCTATGAGATGTTCTTGGAAGATGCCGAAGTGGCCTCCAGAGAACTGGAGATTGTTCTTACATCCCGGGAAGCCGGCAAAGACCAAAGAATACCCATGTGCGGCATTCCTTTTCATGCTGCCAACAGCTATATTGGGCGCCTGATCGATAAAGGCTATAAAGTTGCCATCTGTGAACAAGTGGAAGACCCTAAAACCGCCAAGGGTTTGGTCAAACGGGAAGTAGTCCGGGTCATTACCCCCGGCACCCTGCTGGACGACCAAATGCTGCAGGAGAAGGATAATAATTTCATTGCCGCCCTGTACCGGACCGGGGGTAATTTGGGGTGGGCAGTAGCGGATTTGTCCACCGGAGAATTTTGGGCCACTCAGTTCCCGGCGGCCAACCGCCAGTTATTCCTGGACGAACTGCAGCGGTGGCGCCCCAGGGAGCTTTTGTTGCCTGAAGGGGAAGAGGCGGATATGGGTTCTTTTCAGACTGTGCTGACGCGACGCTCACCTTCCCTCTTTCATTTCGACCGGGCCAATGCCCGCCTTTGTCAAGCCTTCCGCACCATCAGCCTGGACGGTTTCGGCTGTCAAAACATGCCCGCCGCAGTCTGCGCCGCCGGTGCCCTCCTCGGTTACCTCCAGGAAACGCAGCATTCGGCCTTGGAGCACATGACCCGGCTTTCCACCTATTTCCCCTTGGACTATGTTTATATGGATACAGCAACCCGGCGCAACATGGAACTTACCCGCAACATCCGGGACGGGGGCACGAAAGGCAGCCTGCTCGGGGTGATTGATCAGACGGTGACAGCAGCCGGCGGTCGGCTGCTCCGTCAATGGTTGGAGCAACCGTTGATGAATCCGGCGACTATTATGGAACGCCAGTCTGCCGTGGCTAAATTTGTGGCCGACCCGGTCCTGCGGGAGCAGATTCGCTTGCAATTACGCAGCACCTATGATCTCCAGCGGTTGTTATCCAGGTTGGCGTGCGGTTCAGCCAACGCGCGGGACCTGTTGGCGGTGGGCAAAACCTTAAACAAAATTCCGGCCATCCGTAGTCTGCTGCTCGACTCCGGTTGCCCGGAACTGCAGGCCCTAGCCGATGGTCTGAATGAATTAACCGAAATAAACGACATGCTTGCCAAAGCTCTGGTGGATGATCCGCCCCATACGGTAAAGGAAGGCGGAATTATCCGCTTTGGCTACAACCCTGAACTGGACGAATTGTTAACAGCTGCCCGGGACGGCCGGAAATGGGTGGCTGCTTTGGAGCAAAGCGAACGGGAACGGACGGGCATCCGTTCATTAAAGGTTGGTTATAATCAAGTTTTCGGTTATTATATCGAAGTGACCAAAGCCAACCTGGCCTTGGTCCCGGAAGACTATATCCGCAAACAGACCTTGGCCAACGGTGAGCGTTTCATCAATTCGACCTTAAAAGAGTATGAGGAGAAGATCCTGGGCGCCCAGGAACGCAGCGCCGCTCTAGAATACCAGATCTTCCTTGACCTGCGCCAACGGGTATTGGATGAGATGGCTGCCTTGCAACAAAACGCACTGATCCTGGCCAAGTTAGACGTCTTGGCCGGCCTGGGCGAGTTGGCCGTTCGTCATAATTATGTGGCCCCGAAAGTAACCATGGAAGCGCGGATCAGTATCCGGCAAGGACGGCACCCTGTGGTGGAACAGCTCCTGGGCCCCGGGCGTTATGTCCCCAATGATGTGGAACTGGATAATCAGACCCATAAGATTATTTTGATCACTGGGCCCAATATGGCAGGTAAGTCGACGATCACCCGGTCGGTCCTGCTCATCTGCCTGTTGGCGCAGATTGGTTCCTTTGTTCCGGCGACAGCAGCGGAGATTGGTGTCGTCGACCGGATCTACGCCCGGGTGGGCGCATCGGATGATCTGGGTACTGGCCAATCCACCTTTATGGTGGAAATGAATGAACTGGCGAATATTGTCAATACCGCCACTGAGCGCAGTCTGGTGCTCCTGGATGAAGTGGGGAGGGGGACTAGCACCCAAGACGGCTTGGCCATTGCCTGGTCCACCGTGGAATACCTCCACGAAGTGGTTGGGGCCAAAACCTTGTTTACCACGCATTTTCATCAATTATCAGCTTTAGAAGGGATTTTACCGGGAGTACGGAATTTCCATGTTGAGGTCAAGGAAGAGGGAGATTCCTTCGTCTTCCTGCATAAACTGCTCCCTGGGAGTACTGACCGCAGTTATGGGGTGGAAGTAGCCCGGCTAGCTGGCTTGCCCCAACCTTTGCTGCGCCGGGCAAAAGAATTGCTGGAACAGTTGGAGGTGGCAGCAGCTCCTGAGGCGGCAGCCTTGGCTGAGGAGAGTTCGCGGCAATTGCCTCTGTTTGAAGCAGATCCCATTAAAGATGAAATTGCCGGACTGGATTTAGTCCGTTTTACTCCACTGGATGCCTTGAATTATCTTTTTGATCTAAAAGGACGGCTGGATAAAGCCAGAGCGAGGTGAGGTTGGTTGGGCGATATTAAACTATTGGACGATCTCACCATCAATAAGATTGCTGCCGGAGAAGTAATCGAGCGTCCATCTTCCGTCGTCAAAGAGTTAATCGAAAACTCTCTGGACGCAGGAGCCATGCATATCCACGTAAAAATCGAGAACGGCGGCAAAGATCTCATTCAAGTGATTGATGACGGCAAAGGCATGGACAAGGATGATGCGGTGTTGGCTTTGGAGCGCCATGCCACCAGCAAGATCCGGAACGATCAGGATCTGTTGAACCTGCAAACCTTGGGCTTCCGTGGAGAAGCCCTCCCCAGCATTGCCGCTGTATCCCGTCTGGAGCTCAAAACCTGCACCCGTGGGGCCGGTGAAGGTGTGATTGTCCAGGCTGTCGGGGGCAATATAATATCGGTGACTCCAGCGGGCCTGCCCCAAGGAACGGCCGTCACCGTCAACGACCTTTATTTTAATACCCCGGCGCGGTTGAAATTCATGAAGAGCATTCCCACGGAAACCGGGCATATTAAGGATACCGTCTCCTGCTTGGCCCTGGCTAATCCGGATGTTGCCTTTCAATTGCGTCATCATGATATGGAAGTTTTATTTGCGCCGGGTGACGGTGATCCCTTACATGCTGTGGGCGCCGTTTTCGGCAACGGGATTATCAAAAACCTGATCCCACTTTCCGGTGAATGGGGGGCAATGCAAATCGCCGGTTATATCGGCCGGCCTGAGATTGCCCGGTCCAACCGGAACAACCAGATCATCATTCTCAACGGCCGTTGGATCCGTTCCCGGACGGTCAGCGCTGCGGTGGAAAAAGCCTTCCACACCTATCTGCCCATTGCCCGCTTTCCCTTCTTCTTTATTGAAATCAAACTTGCACCGGAATTCGTGGATGTCAATGTCCATCCGGCCAAAACCGAAGTTCGCTTTAAAGATGAAAACGAGGTCTTCCGGGGCATTTTCCATCTGACCCGTGAGGCGCTAACCCAAGGAATGACCAAACAAACCGGGGTAATTTCCGTTCCGGCGCGTAAATTCCCGACTCCGCCTCCAGCGGATACGGTAAAATATCCCATGCCTTCTGTTGCCAAACCCGAGTCCAACCTTTTTGTGCGGGAGGAAGCAGCGCCAACCGTTGAATGGATCAAGCCAACTGTGACACCGCCGGTGGAAGCGGAAAAGCCCTTTAGCCCACAGGTCAGGGGTGGGCAGGCTGAGAACGGCAGGCGGGAGCCGGTTCTGCTCTACGACCGGACCTACATCATTATGACCGACGGGGACGGGCTTTGCCTCACCGACCAACACGCAGCCCACGAGCGTGTTTTATTCGAACGTTTGATGAAAGGTTTTGAGGAAAACTCCGGCCAAGGCCAGTTGCTCCTGGAGCCGGTGGTGGTGGAGGTGACGCCTGAGCAAAAAGAGGCTTTGACCAATGAGACCATGGCTATTTTGAACCGTATCGGTTTTGCGGTAGAATGGTTCGGCCCGGAAACGCTAATTATACGGGGGATCCCCACAGCGGTACCTAACACCGATGCTCCCGATCTCTTCCAACAGATCCTTGCTGACTTGGCCCGGGGAGGCACCGGAAAAGAACAACCGATCCTGGACAAGATCATTGCCACCATTGCCTGCCGGCATGCAGTTAAAGCAGGGGATATCCTAAGCGAACAGGAGATTCATGGTTTGTTGAAGGACTTGGCCGCATGCACCAAACCTTATACCTGTCCCCACGGGCGGCCAACACAAGTCAAGATTAGCCGTGAGGAGATTAAACGACTTTTTTGGAGGTCCTGAAGAAGGTTGGATACGCATTTTTTGCCTGTGCTTGTCGGGCCGACGGCAGTCGGGAAGACCGAACTGTCCATCCGGTTGGCTGAGGCCTTGGGCGCGGAGATCTTATCCGCCGATTCGATGCAGATCTATAAATACATGGATATCGGGACCGCCAAACCCACCCCGGCAGAAAGAAGGGGAATACCCCATCACCTGTTGGACCTGGTCACCCCGGACCAACCGTTTTCTGTGGCGGAGTATCAAAAAAGCTTCCAAAGCGTGGAGAAGGCGGTACGCGCCAGGAACAGGATTCCTCTGGTTACTGGCGGAACAGGATTATATATCCGTGCTGTTACCAGGCAATTCCGGATTCCTGCACCACCCGCCGATCCCCAGCTTCGGAAGGAACTGCAGGAAAGGTTGGAGCAGGAAGGCAATCAGCGACTCCACGATGAGTTACGCAGGGTAGATCCGGCTGCAGCTCAGCGCATTCATGTGAATGACGGGCGAAGGATCATCCGAGCCCTGGAAGTGTTCATTGGGTCAGGCAAGCCGTTTTCAACATGGTTGGAAGACGCCCAACAACCCATCAATTCCGGTACGGTCATGATCGGGCTGAACCGGGACAGAAATGAGCTTTACCAGCGCATTGACCTGAGAGTTGAGCAGATGCTCCGCCGCGGTTTGTTGGATGAGGTTAAAATGTTACTGGACCGTGGCTATAGCCCAGAACTCACCTCAATGCAGGGTTTGGGTTATAAAGAACTGGTGCCTGTAATCCAAGGAACGGTAAGCTTGGAGGATGCCGTCGAATTGCTGAAACGGCGCACCCGCAATTACGCCAAGCGCCAATTAACCTGGTTTCGCAGTGAGCTAGTGGTCTGGTTTGAACTAAAAGACAATGAAGAAGATTTAACGGTTCAGAAAATATTATCCTTTTTGGAAGGTAAATCAAGATACCTTGGCGAATAACATATTAATCGTATCAAAGAATGGGGTGGAGGGTAGATAGATATGAATAAACCTGCCATCAATCTACAGGACGGTTTCCTAAATCAAGTCCGCAAAGAAAGTATTCCGGTCACTGTCTACCTGGTCAATGGTTTTCAATTGCGTGGGTTGGTACGGGGATTTGATAATTTCACGGTTATCTTGGATAATGACGGAAAACAACAACTCATCTATAAGCACGCGATTTCAACTGTCATTCCCGCCCGGCCGCTGCGGGAATTGGGTACAGATACCAAGGAAAACAGGGGAGAAGAAGGCTAAAGAGGCGGTTTGTCCGCCTCTTTTCCCAATAGTTTCCTATCTCTGTCTTTTCTTTTCATAAATTTGCAAATTTGACTTTCGGGCAGTCTTAAACTTCCTGGGGAAAGCTGACAAAGTCGGAGTGAATGGCCACCCCGATTTTTTTTGCATTGCTTCACCGGAGGGAAGGGGAGGTAGGCTTTGCGTTTAATCACTTTAGGACCAAAAGGAACCTTTTCGGAAGAGGCGGCACTACGCTTTTATGAACGTTCAGGCCGGAAGACGCCGTTAAGCCTGGAATTTTCCACAATCCCCGGGTGTTTACGGGCAGTGGAAAGATTTCAGGCGGATTATGCGGTACTGCCTGCGGAAAATATGGTCGACGGCATAATTGGCACAACTTTTGATGCTTTGATTGATTTCCATGACTCAGTGAAGGTATGTGATGAACTGCACTTGCCGGTTCACTTGGTGCTAGCCGCCGCACCTTCCGCCGCCATTGACAATATCCGCTTGGTTTTATCTCATCCATCACCTTTAAGTCAATGCCTGAATAATTTGGCGAAACTGCTGCCCCACGCGGTGCAACAGCCAACGGAATCAACGGCTGCAGCAGCAAAGATGGTGCAAGAACGCTTAGATTGCGCCGCGGTTTGTTCACCGAAGACCGCCAAAGAGTATGGGCTGAAAGTAATCCATGACTCCCTGGCGGATTATCCCCATAACGAAACGCGTTTTCTCCTCTGTAGCCTGGCTGATTCACCACCGACCGGCAATGACCGGACGCTGTTGGCCGTCCGCTTTGGCGTAAATCAACCTGGTCAACTCCATGCGGTCACGGGAATCTTAGCTGAGCGCGGGATTGACCTTAGTTTTGTGCAATCCCGTCCTTATAAAGTCCGGCCTCAAGACTATGTCTTGCTCTTTGAGTTGTCCGGGCATAAAAACGATCCTTTGGTCGAAGAAGCACTAAGCCTGATCGAACAGTTCGTGCGCAAAACCGATGGTTGGAAGAAGGTTCTGGGCAGTTTCCCCCAGCGTGAGAAAGGAGTATAAAGAAGGTGTTAAGTGAACCTTCATTTCGGAAAGGAATCCAGATGTTAAAGGCTGCAGAAGCCGAACTTTATCCTATTTGGCAGGATATTGACGAGATTGTTCTTTATAACCAGGAAAAGGTGCTTTCCGCCTTTCAAAGCCAACGTATCGGAGCCCACCATTTTCAACAAACAACAGGCTACGGTTATAATGATCCGGGGCGGGAAGCATTGGAAAGTTTGTTTGCCAAAGTTTTTGGCGGGGAGGCCGCCCTGGTGCGTCAGCAGTTCGCCTCGGGTACTCATGCCATTACCTGCTGCTTGCGGGGGGTTTTACGTCCGGGTGATGAATTAATCTTTGGTAGCGGCCTGCCCTATGATACATTACAATCTGTTCTGGGCATTAATGCCGATCCACCCGTCGGTCATCTAGGTGAATACGGCATAACCACCAAAGTCATTCCTTTGCGAGATGACGGAGGGATTGATCTTGAGGCAATTGTAGGTGCTATATCATCTCGTACCCGTATGATTGCTTTCCAACGCTCCTGCGGCTATGCCATCAGGCCTTCATTATCCATTAAGGTTCTGGAAGAAACTTTCCGTGGTTTAAGAAAATATCTTCAGGATAACACTGTTATTTTCGTTGACAATTGTTACGGTGAATTTGTGGAAGAAAAAGAACCGTTAGAGGTGGGGGCGGATCTAATCGCTGGCTCGTTGATTAAGAATCCCGGCGGGGGATTGGCCCCGGCCGGCGGTTATGTGGTAGGAAAAGCAGAGTTTGTGGAGATGGTAGCCGCGGCCCTTTTCGCTCCTGGTATTGGTTTAGAGGTCGGCGCTTCCCTTGCTAACCCCCGCCCCTTTTTCCAAGGTTTATTCGAAGCGCCTGCCCGTGTCGGCGAAATGCTGAAATCCGTCACCCTATGGGCGGAGATCTTTCGCCGACAAGGTTTTAAGGTTTCTCCCTTACCCACGGAAAAACGGACAGATACCATTCAAAGAATTGAGTTTTTGACGCCGGAACGTTTGTCCACATTTTGCCAAATCCTACAAGCGTCTTCACCGGTGGACAGCCATGTGACACCCATTGCTGCCCATATGCCCGGGTATGATCATCCGGTCATTATGGCGGCAGGCACTTTTATCTCCGGCGCCACCAGTGAGTTAAGCGTGGATGCGCCGTTTATTCCGCCATACCGCGCCTATTTGCAAGGAGGCTTAACTCTGGCGCAAACAAAAATAGCTGTTTTGCATTTGTTAGAAAAATGGAGAAAAAAACAGGAAAATTTTGACCGTGAGCAGGAATCTCACGCCGAACAATGAATAATTATTAGAGTGGTATTTTATCATAGATGATCAGAACTTTCCTTACTTTCCTGTTTTAACCCAAACTGAGAATGGAGGTTTTCTTTGTCAAAAATAATCCTGCCGCGGTTGAAGGCCGGATTTTCTAATGTTTTAGACATATATCTTGAAGAATGATGTGGAATTAGCTAGAAACCAAAGGAAAAAACTTGATTATTCGTTATAAAATCGACCTTTGTACGCTGGTCGATTCAAGGGGGGACTCCGATGGGCACCATTGCAGATGATCGGGATCTACAATTTGATGAACGAATTATTCTTTTATTTTCCGATGAAATGTGGCAGGAACTGTCAGAAACCTTTGGCATGGAGAATGATTCTCCGGCCGAAAGATTGTTGGAACTCCTATCACGGCAGGTATGGGCATTCATTGAAGAAGGCAAGATCTATCTCACAACCCGTTCTGTCGTGCTCTGCGGTGAAGTTGTGGCCTTGCACAGAGGAGACTTTGGTTTCGAGGTAAGGAACGTTATACCCACGACCCAAAGCTATGTAACCCAGGCCTTTCGCTTTGGGGTGAAGGTTGATGCCGATTGGGAGCTGATCACACCGCAGCGTGGCTTACCCTTCCCAACAACAAAAGGCGCTTATAAACTTTTAAATGCATTGTTGCTTGATGATATGGAGCGTCCTCCCATTAAATCTGTCTCTCCTTGCTGGAATGCGGAGAAATTATCATCTGCTCAAACTACGGAGGAACCTGTTGCGCCTCCTTCAACAGCATCGTTGCAACCGGAGGCAAAAACAGATGAGGCTGTTCCGGAAGGGGAACCGGTCGTGGAACCGGTGGTAAGCATAACAGAAGAACCTTTGGCAGCTGAAGTTGAAATTGACACCAAACAAGCTGAACCTGTTGTGATGCAACCAGCCAAGGAAGAACAACCGCAACCCCTTGAAGAAGAGAAGCAACTGAAAAAAGAGACGCAAGTCGAAGAAGACAGGCAAGGTCTTGTTGATTCCTGGATCAGTCGTATTTTGCATACCCAAGCCAGTTCCTCAACGAGTGCGAACGAGACCAGCCAGGTACAAGAGGAGCAAAGTGCAACCACAACAAAGGAAACCCCCGTGGAAATTGAAGTTAAGGACTCGTCCAAAGTCGACAAAGAGGAAGAGTCCAAACAGGATGTTGAATCTTGGCTCAGCTTGTTGCTCCATGCACAATCCGTTGATCTACCGGTAGCCCCGGAAAACGAAACGGAACATCAGGAGGAACAGACAATTGTTGCCGAGGAAGCAGCCGTAATTGAGGAGGAAACAGAGGCAATCCCCATTACACTTGAAGAAGATACTGCCAATGAAGAAGAAACAATCATCCTCAACGAACAGGAAATTGTCGATGAAAAAGCCAAAGGCGAGCCATATGAAGAAATTGCTGCGGAGAACATCAGCTTAATCATTGACGAAGAGGAAGAGCAAAAAACAGAAAGTTTAGCGGAGACAAATATTCCGGTTGAGCAAGAAAGCTCAGCGGATATCAGCCAAAAGCCCATGGATGTCGATTCGTTTATCCAGCAAATTCTCCAGGCCAAGACCAAAAAAACCTCTGCCGTCCAAGGTGTTTCTGCTGAACAAAATGTTTCCGCAGAAGAGCTGTCTTCGGCCGCTCCCGTCCTTGAAGAAGGGGAAAAAGAACCAGCTGCCACATATTCAGCTGCTACCGACAGTTCAGAGCCGAGCGTTGAGGCAAAGGCGAAAAAAGGTTCTGTCGAATCATGGCTCGACATGATCATCAAATCGAAACCTGCGGAGAATGAAATTACCTTCACTGTCAGCAGCAGTGATATGCTTAACGTTCCTGCCGGTGAAACTGAGACCGTTGCTCCGGAAATTGATCTGACAGGCGCCAGCGCTGCTGAGGATGAAGTCAAATCCGATGACGAGGCTGATGTAAACTTCTGGGCTTTTGATATCGCCAAAGATAAAGAAAAGGAAGAGGCCCCTGTCGATAAAGTTACGAAAGAGTCAGAAACTCCTGAAGGGATCAGCCCAATGGCTACAGAAACTACGCCTACTGCCCAAGTAAGTCCGACACCATCCGGAGAAGCGGCGGTTGATAAACAATCAGCAGTTGATTCCTGGATTGAACTCGCTAAACAGAAACAGGCTGAAGAAAGTGGGCTACCCAGTTCCGAGTCCGTTACCCTTGGTTCTGGTACTGAAAACGCATCTGTAGCTAGTACTGGCGAGGATATAGTTGCCGGCAGCCTGGAAACTGCTCCGGCAGGATTTGCCGAAGGTGAGGATGTTGATACTGTTCAAGCCATAGATGATCAAGGCGTTTTGCCGGTTCAAGGCGAAGATGATGGAGAATTCCGGATTATTACCAACCTTCAAGAGGAATTTACCACCAATATTGCCCAGGATGGCAGCTTCCGCGATGTTGAACCGGCCCAGGAAGAACCACCGGTTGACATCATCAAACATACTCCGGTAGATCTTCCGGAAGAGATCAATGTGGTAAAATCCGTTTTCGGGCTTTCCATTTCCGACTATCTCAGCTCACCGACGTCAGATGAAACCGCGAAGTTCCTGGATATTCTCATGCCAGCCGGAACAGCAATGCAGCAACGCATTGGCGAATGGGCCGAGACGCCTGACTGGGCCACCTTACCCAATTCAACCATGATGCGGATCGCATGTATTCTTCCCAATGCTGCACTTGCCCGGCAGTACTGGAATATTGTCTCTGGAAGCACCAAAGTCCGCGTCGTTCTGGTGGAGAACGGAACCATTGCTGAACAAAAGGACGGTTTAACGGAAAACTCTGTTAAAGAACTTTGGACCGCCCGTTACCGGCAATCACGCCTTGCTTGGGAGTCCGAGTCCACCCGCCTTAGAATGCTGCGGAGTCAATCGAATGTCATTGACAAATATTTCAGGGAATACTTTGATTACCAAGACGAATTGGCGCGCCTGGAAAGCGAAGCCGAAAACCAAACTATCTTTGCCCAAGTTGAGGAATCCCCGACCGTTAAACGGATTCGCCAAGAATTAATGGCCATTATCGCGAAGCAAAAGAGAATTGAGGAAAAACTAACTAAACTTGTTAACTCAGCCAAAGGTATGAAGGGGATTTTGACTCCGAAATACTTGAATTTACAAGAAGAATACCGCTTACTTCTGCAACAAGCCAGTCTAAAATCGCAAGAATTGGCCCAGTATACCGGAGATGCCGCCGATAATTCATCGGGTGAGCAAAAGGTATACAATCAACAGTATGAGCAAAAACGGTTACAGATTTTACAAGAAATCTCAGCAATTGAACGCTTTATCAACGAAAGTTACGGCAAACAGTTTAAAGGCGATCCTGCTTGGCAATACTTTGAGACCAAGGATATTGAAGGTTTACGTCGTACTTTGGATGAACGGATTAAAAATCACCAAACACAGGAAAAGGCTTTGTCCAATTGGCAAAACTGCCTTGAAAAGGACTTTGCTCCATTTTCACCGCAGATTTGGGTCTTGTCCCAAGAAGATATATCATTCTTAGCTGCAGAAAAATTCTATCCACATCTGTTCATCGTTTTTGCCAATGTGACATTGGAGCCTGGTGAATTAACTGAAAAGACTTGGGCCATTGCCTCCCAGGACGAAAACGGCTTCTGGAAATTTGCCGCCGGTGAACTTAAACCCCCGGTAGAACCCTATCTTTTCTTGAACGTATTTGACGCAAATGAACAATGCCGTGAATTGGCCCAGATTATCTGGAATGAACAGGAGCTCTCTTCATTTAGGGAGGATTAAGAAATGGCGGTTTTTTACGTAAAGCTAATAATTCGCTGTATAATCGCTGTAGCATTGGGGATTTACTTGTATCGTGACTCCAGAAGCAGAGATTTCCATTGGACAAATTGGGTAATTACACCGGCATTAGTCATTTTCCCCATGTTCAATCTGGTAATTTCCCTTGCAGTCGCCATTATCATCCTCGGGTTGTATCTGGCCATTCGCCCGAAGGGACTGCTTTATCCTTGTCCACATTGCAAACGTAAAGTTCATCCAATATTAGCCTTTTGTCCCTTCTGCAACAAACAGGTAAAAAAGGAATGCTTAAAATGCCATGATACCGTGGATTGGAACGCAACACATTGTCCGCATTGCAACTCCACTAACTTAACGGAAAGCTGATTACCAATCATATCCTGTGGAGGGAGATGTGGTTAATGGATTGTCCGGAGAAAATTGACAAGATCTTGCTGGAACTTGACCGCTTGGAATCGCATCTGCGTAGTGCAGAATTGCCGTCTGAAGAAAAACAGGCGATATTAAAGGCTGTCCAAGAAGATATGATCGATCTTTTGATATCTGCGTGGAAAGAGGGAGACCGGGTAGTCAGACGAAGCGCCATCTATGGTTTAAGCAAGATTGGCTTACCAAACTGTGTGGAGATATTTATTCAAGCCCTGGAAGATTGGGATGAACAAATTAGGGTTTGGGCGACGGAGGGGCTGGCACAAATAAAGGACAGTCGGGCAATTCTTCCACTGATCAAAGCCCTGGGTGACGATAATCATTATGTTTCATTCAGCGCGGCTTGTTCCCTCAAAAGATTTCCCCGGCATGAAGTTATCCCGCCATTAATTCAATCGCTCAATGATCGCCGCGCCCGGATCCGGCGCCGGACATGCAAGTTGTTGGGGGAAATGAATATCATTGAGTCCACGGAAAACCTCATCATGGCCCTGAGGGATGAGGACCCGGATGTCCGGTATGAAGCTGCGGAAGCTTTACGAAAATTACGTACGAACGAGGCCATTCAATCCCTGATTAATGCGTTGAATGATGAGTCCCCAGATGTACGGGCTGTAGCCGTAATGGCTTTGGGTTCCTTTGGTGATGAAACAGCAATTGAACCCTTATTAACTGTTCTTGTGGAACACAAAGACCTCCGTCATTCGTGCATTGAATCGCTGAAAAACATCTGTGGTGAAGAGAACCTGGAACCCATTTACACGCTTTTACGCGATAACCGGCAATTAATCATGGAGACATCCCGGCAAATAACAAGCAGGCTCCATCTCAGACAAAATCTTGCTTAAATAAAATGAGAAGCATTTCGGAGGTAAAACGTGAGGACTGAGTTTGTTTTTGTTTTCCGGTTGGTACTAGCGGCAATTTTAGGCGGTTTTATCGGTTTGGAAAGAGAGCGTTTGGGCCGACCCGCCGGTCTTCGTACTCATACGCTGGTCTCAATCGGCTCGTGTCTAATCATGTTAATCTCTATTTATGGCTTTGCTGGTACAAAACTGGTCTATGACCCAGGCCGTTTGGCAGCCCAAGTTGTAAGCGGCATCGGTTTTTTGGGCGCCGGAACCATTATTCGTGAAGGACTGACCATCCGCGGCCTGACAACCGCCGCTAGTTTATGGCTGGTGGCCGGAATAGGCTTGGCAACAGGGGCGGGTTTTTGGGCCGGTGCTGTTTTTAGCGCTTTATTGGCTGTATTAACCCTGATTCTCCTGGAAAATGTGGAAAAGAAATTTATCTCTCCCAGATCGGCAATAATTGAAGTCTCTGTCCGCAAAAACGGTGAAGAGATTGGAAAAATCAGCGAGACGCTCAGGGGATTGGGTGTCCACATTCGCAACATCGAAATTGATATAGAGGATAATGACGATTTTGTCCATATGCAAATTGTGGTTGACGGCCGGGAGTTTCCCCGTGATAAAGTGCTTGGTGGATTGCTTGGTTTAAACTCTATAAGAAAGGTACAATGCAGATAAAACCACATTAGCACTTACTCGTCCTTTGCATAAACTGTTAAAAAGAGAAGAGGAGGGAATCTTTACCCCTCCATGGCTTTTAAACTCAATATTAAAGCGACTTATTGGAATTATTAGGTTGTTTATCAATATTGAGTTTTTCTTTTTCCCGGTACAGGAAGGATACTTCCTTAAGAAAGTGACAATTCCTCCGTTTAAACCATCTGTTTTCAGGACAGAATAACCCTAAACGAAGGCAAAGGGGAGAAAAAGTCCGGTGAAAACAGGCAAAGTTATCCCTTTTCCGAAACGGCCGGAGGAGAAAGCTGATATAAGCGATTTGTTGATCCGTAAGAAAATAATTTCCGGGGAAGCTGAATTGGTAGGGATCTTCCAACAAGACGGAAAGCCTTGTTCGTGTTATCGTTTGAATATCGATGACCAAAGCTACTACATTTTCGATCTGTCGGAAGGCCGTGGGCCATACTTACACTAATCCACCGGATCAAAAAGAACTGGAGGGAGGGAGGAATTTTTTAAAGAAAGTTGAATACTATGTTAACAATATATTAAGGGAGGAATGCGCCATGATACCGATTGGGCGGGAAGACCTCTTAAGGGCCCTCAAGAAGTTTAAGGGCTTGGCAAAACAGGATATTCTGGCCAGTGACCTAACCTCTTGCCCCGAATATTGGAGAGCGCACGCTGAAGCTCGTCGCAGTGAGTACATCAAATTGATTGATTTGATGGAAAAAACGGACATAGAAGAAGCGTGCGCTTATGCTTTTTCTGCATATAAAAGTATCCAGAAGGCAGCCGATGGTGACCAGGTCTTCGCCGAAATGAAGGGAAGGGAACAAGCCCTGGAGATGTTCTTCCGCGTAATTGGTATAGAACCCAGTCATTTACGTTCCGCCCGCGAGAACTATGATGAATTCAATGCATTCTACCAATCGGAATCACGGTTTAATTACGAAGCTTACCAATTGAGTTGATTATAGCAGTGTATCAATAAAAAGAAATGGTGATTCTCTGAAATTACGGACGCAATCCCAATAAATAAAAAATAGCCATCGGGTTTTCGTAACGGAAAAAAGTATACCCGATGGCTACTTATTATACGAAAAACTAAAATTTAACTACCCGCGGCTCTTCGGTGAATGAATAAAAGGTGGCTGTGGCATCCTTAAAGTAGAGAACTTCTGTATTGTCATCCTCTGGTGAATACATGGACTTCAATTCCGGGTAATTATCCAACAAATGCCTTTTTGCCTCTATTCTGTCATCCCTGACCAGCTCACCTGATACTCTGAGCCACTTTCCATCGGCATAAGCACAAATCTCCGCTTTTGAATTTGCCTGGAGCTGCTTGGATACCTTTTTTACCTTGCCAGTTTGAATATAAAGCTTACCTTCGAATATATCAACGGTGCCGAAGGGTCTGACCCGTGGTTGATCGCCTTCTACCGTAGCCAGGTAATATGTCCCGCATTTTTTTAAAAACTCATAGACCTCATGCATCTTCTTACCCTCCCAAAATATAAAGGCCGGACAGGACTTAGTGAAAACGGCGGATTAGACCAATTACTTTCCCCAGTACCAGGCAATCATCGGTATAGATCGGTTCCATGGTGGAATTTTCAGGTTGTAAGCGGAAACGGTTTTTTTCTTTATAAAAGCGTTTAACTGTTGCTTCATCCCCGAGCAAGGCTACCACAATGTCACCGTTATTGGCGTTGTTGTCCCGTTTCACCAGGACCAAGTCCCCGTCAAAGATACCAGCTTCGATCATGCTTTCACCGCGAATTTTTAAGATAAACACATCTTCATAGCGTAGGAAATCCTTAGGCAGGGGAAAATATTCTTCAATGTTTTGCTCTGCCAAAATGGGCTCACCGGCTGTTACACGGCCAACTACAGGAACGGCCGTAACAGGGGGGAGCAGAGTAGGGGAGTCACCAGTCAAGACCTCAATCGCCCGTGGTTTAGTCGGATCCCGTCTGATGTAGCCCAATTGTTCCAACCGTTCCAAATGGGCATGTACCGTTGAACTTGAACTCAAACCAACCGCTTCGCCTATCTCCCTCACCGACGGGGGATAACCCTTGCGCATTAGCTCCTGTTGTATAAATCGGAGGATTTTCTGTTGGCGCGGGCTAAGATCGTCCATTTTCCCTGCCTCCTCATACTTGTTTTAGTCGCAGATTTATTATATCATAGTTGTTCCTCGAAGGCAAACAAATGTTCGAATTTATTCTTGACACAAACATACGTTCGTGATATATTATGATCAGAACACGAACATACGTTTGTTGGGGTGGTTCTGTTGAAGAAATATCATATTAAAAAGATCTACCACTGGAATCCGCGGCGCCTATTTATTAATTTATCCGTTTGTTTTATTATTATCGGTCTTTTTTCGCTGATTGCAGCGCAAACCACACGGGCCAACAATGTTCCGGAAGAGGTCATTGTTCGTCCCGGTGATACTATTTGGCAGATCGCTTTAAAAACAAGGCCACGCGAGGACCCGCGGCGCACCATGGAAGCCATCAGAACAGCCAATCAACTGGAGACCTTAACGGTGATGCCCGGGCAGTTGTTGATTATTCCTTAATAATAATTGTTTATTCCTTGTTAATATTTAAATGTATTTAATGTGCTATTGATGGTTTTAAGACTTATTTTATGAGTCCTGCGTATAATTAAACAACTGCAAAGGAACTTTAGGGATTAATAAACAGATGATCAATAAAAAAATAATTAATCTGCAATGGTTTCAACCATAACTAGTTAATAGTTAATAAATGATTTAATTACCCTGTCTAAATAAATTTAAAACAAAAATACGCAAAATCATCATTAAAAAGGCCGGAAATAAATAAATGAAGGCCTTTTTATTGTATTTATTATATATCATCATGGAACCAACTTTGCAATTTTAGGGTCTAAAATCGTAATATAATTACGTCCGATAATATATCTTATGTAAAGTTGTTACTGATCTGGCTAATATTTCCCTTGCCCAGTTTCCATTGTAGTTTTATTTGTGCTTTCGTTCTTAAGGAAATTCATTTCTACTTCACCCACAATTATAAAACAATATAAAAAAGACGTGCGGATTTAAACACGTCTTTTTAAAATATAGCTTTTAAAACTATTTCTTAATGACAGCCGCTGCAATGGCCGCCGTGGCAAGAAGTGCATTTTGTACCGGTATGCCCATGGGACCCACCACCGGCACCCTGGCCAATCCCAAACATGGAGATTAACCGCTTAGTATTTATGCTTTGGCATTTTGGGCACGGTATTTCCCGGGTATTGATGGAACATAATTCATCAAATTTCAGTTTACAGTCGAGACATTCAAACTCATATATAGGCATCGTTCAATTCCTCCTGAATCGAACCATAGACAGCTCACTTCAGGCCAGTTCTGATAAATATTTATTTATCAGCAAATCCTTCGGTATTAATTCTCTACAGCAACAATTGTAACCAGATCGCCGTTCTTTAATCCGGCCGCATTGGCTTCATCAATATCAATGTGAAGATCCATGGCAAACTGTGGATGCACTCTGGTTAAAACCCTTTCAAAAACCAATGCACGTTCTCCTTCAGCCCGGACACTGACGTATTGTTTATCTTTTAAACCGAGTTTTTCAGCTTCGCTGGGGTGTAAATGCAGGTGCCGCTGAGCGCAAATAACACCCTCTTCGATCTCAACTTGCCCTTTGGGGCCTTCTATTATAATCCCCGGTGTACCGCTTAGGTCTCCCGAGTCCCGAACCGGCGGCGGTGGTATAAGACCTAAGGTAAAACTGTCGGTGCGGGAGATTTCCACCTGTGTTTGCTTGCGCACAGGTCCTAAGATACGTACCCGGTCGATCCGGCCCTTCGGTCCAATCAGACTTACCGTCTCATCGGCAGCAAACTGACCCGGTTGTGACAAATCTTTAATCGGTGTCAAATTATGTTCGGGACCGAACAGGATGGCCAAATGCTCTTTGGTCACATGGACATGGCGGTTTGATATTCCCACGGGTACTTTTTTCTCCTTCATTCCTATCCCCTTCCCTACTTAACATAATTATCCAGTCGTCAGGTCATAAAAAAAACCGGAAATTCCGGTAGAAATCTTTTCTGGCAGGGGAGGCAGGACTCGAACCCGCAACCTACGGTTTTGGAGACCGCCGCTCTACCAATTGAACTACTCCCCTACTCAAAGCACTTTTTTATTATAAGATAATCCAGTGGATTTGTCAATGTCAAGTTATGACTTTAAAGGAACAAACCCCATTTCCGGGCATGGTTTTTTAAAGATTTACGCCAATCATTCCTCCCAGGCTACCCAAGCAGAAAGCAATAAGCAAGCGGACAAAAAGAATATTTGCGGACAGCCCGGGATTTCTCCAGATGGTTGCCAGTACAGCGGCAACCAACATATAGACAGCAGCAAAGATAAGACCTGTTAGCCAACCCTTACCTTTCATCAAATAAGCGGCGATCAGTGCACCTAAGAAAATGGCAGCATAATTCCCGTAGAGAAAAACCGGGGACAGCATATCCGGTTTTATCCATTCCAACGCCAGGGCTGGCACCAGTAAAACCGTGATTATTGCCACCAAAGCCCCGGCATACAGCAGCGCCCGTAAAATAGGCCTGAAATCATTGACGCCATGCTCCGGTTTTGCCTTGGCCACCAAGAACTGTCTGTTCATTTTACCCCCCCTATTCCTGCCTCATCCCATTCTTATGCGCCAAACACAGGGGAGTATGCAACTTAAGACTAATACTTGAACCACAATTGCAGTTCATTGTTCTCGGCAATAACCTCCAGCTTAAACGGGACGATCTTTTTCCAGAGGGTATCAGATAAAAACAAGCAGTTATTGTTGGCGATAACGCAATCCCTTTGGTTATCGGCGTGCGCACTTTCTAAATTATATACAATATTATCACCTTGACGGGTAGTGATCGTTAATTCAGTACCGTTATTATTGTAATAATAGGTGAATCTAAAGGCTTTGGCAAAAAGCTCCGGGTGAAAATACAACCGTCCTGCCTGCCACAGAACAAAATTACCAGCAACACCCTTCGCTTCCGTATCTGGGAAAGCTTCTTTCCCGTTGATAAAGAGGCGAATTTCCCGTTGCGAACAGACGGACCATAGTTCAAACGGGCCATTCCTTTTTAGAACAATAAACCTGTCGTTTGCCAGGGGAATTAACCTAAAAATCTGCCCTCCTGGCGGTAAAATGGCATTTTCTTTTAAAGTCTTGCCGACAGTAATTTCATAGGCGGAACCGTTACCGGTAAGTCCTAAAATCCGGTTTTCCAGCGTCGGGATCAGCCAACGGTATGGCTGCGAAGCTTGGGAAGTAAAAGCCTTCATCTTATATTGCTTATGTTCATGAGTAATTACTCCAAAGACTTTTTGGGCCGTGTTGAAATAGACCTCCTGCCCCCTAACCGCCAGATCAAGCACCTTACCCCAGGGATAATTCTCCCAGACCGACTTTAATGCGCCGGAGACTTCTTTCAAGATGAATATGCCTTTGTTATAATATGCACCGACAATCTCGTCACGGCCATCGCCGTCAAGATCCGCAGCTTGCCATAATTCAATGGCAGGAAAGGGCTTCGGGCTTTTCCAGATCAGGTTCAACTCGTTATTCTCCACATCCAGGAGATGCAAAGCACCATTTTGGGACTGCACAACCAAACTGTTGCGTTGCTTGTCGCGGAATTTCCCCACAATCATCCGTTGTGTGCGGTCCCAGGCATACTTTCCGCGAATAAGAGGTTGCCATATTTGCTTTTGGGGGATATAGGCCCAAACAGTTGGATAAAACTCAGAAGAGTCGGCGGTAACAATCTCCTCCCCTGGATACTCCGGCAAAAGATCGCCAAGGCAAAGTCCGTGCAAATTGACGGTGGCGATCACATGCTCGGTCCATTCGTCATCATTCCTGGTTTTACCGATCAATGCCTGACCATTATAGAAAATGAAAGAATTCTCACCATAAGCCGCATACGGGCCTTTACAATATAGAGGCAAATTAAGGGCGGGTTCTGGCTTGGTATGGATAATGAGAGCAGATTCCGCTCCATGGGACGCTACTTCCTGGCCTGCCAAACAGATAGGCAGGCTAAAGCTATTCAGGATGGCTAAGATCACAATTAAGTTAATATTAATAAAGGTAGTTTTCCACTGAATCCTCATTCAAAACCCGCTCCCCGACGAAACAATGTCTGTGACCCCCTTTTTCAATTTTACACCTCCTTCTTGAAAATAGCCAGAATCCATTATGTAGATGCTTTGAAGTTGTATATTGGTTTTATTACCTTTACGATCTCAACCGCGTCCTTTATATTTTCCATGATTTCTTCCATCGGTTTGTAAACAAAAGGAGCCTCGTCAAGTGTTGAACGGCTGCTGTGTTGTATTTACCTTTCAGTAAAATCATTCCTTCTTACCTCCTTTCAGCTTCTTATCTGCTTCTTTAAGCCGCTTTAGCTCTTTCGATTTTTTGTACCGCTAAGCATTCCTTTTAATTTTTCTCTTTACCCTTTTTCACTTTACTCTTTTTCCTTTTCCCCGGTATAGGGCAATCTCCATTTTCTCCATTTTGTCCCAGCGACCTTGGCTATCCTTAGCCAGGCGCATAACTCTAAAATTATAATTTATTCTTCTTTTATCATCAATAACCCTCTTCCTTTAGCGTTATGCGGAAAAGCAAGTGATCCAAGAGGTATGGGCAATACCCAAACAACAAACGGAAGTAGTAAGAAAAAACCGGGCTTTATCTGCCCGGTTTAAAAATGTCCAAAATTGGTAGGATGAGTGGTAGGAAATATTCAAAGAAGAAGGGGTCCCGTCTTGCGGAACCCCGTTTTTAGCTGGTCGGGCCGACAGGATTTGAACCTGCGACACCTAGACCCCCAGTCTAGTGCGCTACCAAGCTGCGCTACGGCCCGTTCATTTGGCAAAAGTAATTATAGCACGCAGAATATTGAATGTCAAGCAAACAGAGGAGCAAATTTATCCCTCCTTTGCAACACGGTTCCTGGTATTACCAATAAAAAGGAACAATCCGTTATTTTCTTATCCTTCCGTTACAACCTTTTACTCTTTAAGACTGTCCCAAATTGGTCCACGGTTAATTCCAAACGGGTCATGAAATCCCCCAACGAGGCTAATTTGGCCACACTTTCTAGGTTCATGAAATCAGCCAGCATCGAATTAAGGAGTTCGTAGACACTGGTCAGTTCCTTCTCCCTACGTTCCAAACGTTCTTTTTCCTGTAACATACTCGCGCGAATCCTTTCATTCTCCTGCTGTAACCGGTCAATCTCTTCCAGCAAGCGATCTTCTTGTTTTAAGTTTCTTTCCACCGCCAGCAGGTGTTCGATGAAGCCGCGCAAATCAAGCTGGCGGCGCTGGAATTTTTTGATCTCCTCCACCTCTGCTTCTAACCGTTTAACGGACTCAGGCAAATAGGCCAGTTGATACAGGAAAGGTTTATCTCCTCTATCACCAGTATCATCGGCCTGACAGGTGATTGATAACTCATTAGGCAACGAGGCAAGAGGCTCTTCCTTGCTAATGTTTTCGCTATCCTCCCTCTCGCTGCTTGGCTCAATACTTTTATGTTCGGGATAATCAGTTAGCCACTGGCTCCTACTCTCAGCGGAAACATTCGTAACATGTTCACTGCCGACGGCTTCCGTAGGTAGGCTAACCCCCATTTTGCGCAATACTTGTTGCCCCAATTGGTATAAGTCTTCCTCTTTTAAATTCCGCTTCTGCACCAACCGATAAAAACGGAGTTTAAGTGCAGCATCGCTCAGGTTACATTGCATAAGTTTTCTTAATTCTTCACATGCATCATTACGGGTGCTGCCCAGGGCTTGATGTTTCGCAAAGACCTTCAGGATAATCTCATCTTCATCCCCGTCAAGGAGTTCCTGACCGCCTTCAACCTGATATTTCGCACGCATAATCTTATAATACTCTTCATTTGAAATGTTCTTTTCTTTCAACAGGCGGCAGAACTGGCTGCGCAGTGCGGAGATCTTCCGGTTGAACCGGTGTGAAAGTTCCTTACGCAATTTGGGGTTCCACCAATTTTCATAAATCAAATCATTCTCTTCTTGAGTATACCGGGGTTTGGTACATACTCTGCCTTCACCGGCTGTGTCTTTTCTGGCAACAGTTGCATTGTTTTTCATATTATTCTTTCCTCCCTTCAAAAACGGGTGTCCCCCGCCTAAAGATATTTTGTTCCATTGTAAAATAAAATATGCCATATCCCTGAAATTTTATAATCGTTTTGTTTTGTTTTTTGCGATCTGCCGTAAATGAAAAAAAACAGTGTCCCATGCAGGAAACACTGTTCTTTAGAATTTGAGGTAATAAGCCGTTTGCTATATGTTTGGTCGTTAACCCGACCAAAAACAGTCAATTAATTATCAAGCCGCCATGAGTCAGATCCGTTCAGACGATAGTTAACATGCAACATTATAATATAGTCTTGGCATAAGCGCCTTTCAAATCCGGTTCCAAAACCAGAAAACGAGCGGTAACTCCCTTCGTAGCAAAACCGTCCACCATAGCCTTGCCGATGGTATCAATATTGGCCTGTCCGGAACAGACGGCAAGAACAGTCGGCCCGGAACCGCTTAGAGCAGCACCGTAGGCACCCGCGCCAATGGCACCGTCGATGGCTGCGCTTAACCCTGGAACCAAAGCTTCACGGTATGGTTGATGCAACTTATCCCTCATGGCGCTGCATAATAGGGATGGTTCGTTTCGATAGAGGGAAGTAATGAATAAGGAAACGCGGGACAGATTGAAGACCGCATCCTGTAAGGAAACTTGGGCCGGTAAAGACCGCCGGGCATCGGGGGTCGATACCTTCAGATCCGGAATGCAGATAACTGCCTTGATTCCTTCCGGTACAGGCAGATTCACCACATTAGCCTCTTCCTTCTCATCACAACAAACTGCAACAATCCCACCATAAACCGCTGCAGCCACATTGTCCGGATGGCCTTCAATGGCACAAGCCATGCGGAAGATCTCACGACGCGAAAATGGGTAATTTAAAGAGGCATTGGCAACTTCCAGGCCGGACACGATGGCTGCTGCGCTGGAACCCAACCCCCCACAACCTGGAATATTGTTCTCCAGATGAACCCGGGCGCCTGCTAAAGTAACCCCAGCTTCTTCATAGACACGACGGATTGCCGTGCAAACATAGATGTCTGTTCGTCCAGAAAGTTTCTCCGCTCCATAACCTGCGGCAGTCACTTCCCACTCATCAGCAGGTTGGAATTCTACGGTATTGTAAAGTTGCAGGGCCATTCCAAAAACATCATAACCGGGACCAAGGTTAGCGCTTGTGGCAGGTACAAAAGATTTAAATTTCATGTCTCCGTCTCCATTATCCAGATAGTATCGTCCTTGCATTACAAGCCGAGAAAAGGCAGTTACCAATCTTCATAATATCACAAACCCCAACCGTGAACAAGAATAACATGGGAACAATCGCTGTTCCATGACCGATCAAGCTTTCCTTTGCAAACGGGCCATGAAAAACCCATCGTTATATTCAGAGGGGAAAAGAGTGATTCCGCCGCCTTCCGCATATTCGTACAGGGGATAACCCGGCAACAACGCCTTGAATTCTTCCGGTGGCTGACAAGGCCGGAACTCTGGGTGTTCTTCTAAAAATGCCTGTACTTGCCGCTCATTCTCCTCCGCCTGTAACGAACAGGTACTGTAGACCAACACCCCGCCGGGCTTAACCATTTTAGCAGCGGCCGCCAGCAGTTGTTGTTGCAGCTTAAACAGTTCAGCAAGATCCTCCGGCCGTCGGCGACAACGCAGATCCGGCCGGCGCCGGATAACACCCGATCCAGTACAAGGAGCATCCAAGAGCAAACGGTCCACGGGTTGCGGTGCTGTCCACATCCGGGCATCACCGGTCTGAATCCGAATAATATTCATACCCAGCCTTGTTGCGGTTTCTGCGATTAACCTGGTTTTATGTTCGTATTGGTCCACCGCCCAGATACAGCCCCGGTTCTCCATTAACTGAGCCATATGGGTGGTTTTGCCCCCCGGAGCGGCGCACAGGTCAATCACCTCATCACCGGGCCGGGGGTCCAGTAGCTTGGTGATGAGCATTGCCCCTTCGTCCTGGACTAGGCACCGGCCTTCCAGTAAAGGGGGCAACTGTTCCAAAGATGAGCCCCGGAGAATGCGAACAGCCTCGGGAAGCAACGGCGATTCCTCAACGACAAAGCCAAGACCCATCAGTTCGCTTATCAAATCACTGCGGGTGGTACGCAAGGTATTGACACGTAAACTTAGGGGCGCTGGTAGATTATTGGAGCGAACCAAACGGTGAACCAAATCCACAGACCAGCGTTCCAGCCATGACTCGATTAGCCACTCTGGATGTGAATGGGCAATAATCAGATGTTTCTTGGGTTCCCTCGCAAAATCCGGTAGTGATAACTTTTGGCCTTGTCTAGCGTAGGTACGCAGCACTCCATTGACCAACTTGGCCAGGCCAGCCTGCCCGCTGGCCTTAGCCAATTTGACCCCTTGGTCAACAGCGGCATAGGCTGGACAATTCCCTGACTCAATTTCAAACAAGGCCATGCGCAAAATATTGCGGATCTGCGGTGGTAACTTTCGCAAGGGTTGCCGGAGCAGTTGGGCCAACAAATAGTCATACCGGGTCAGATGACGTAATGTCCCATACACCAACTCGGTGGCTTCCGCCCGGACCTCCGCCCGGGGTTGCTCCCGCAAAAAAAGGGCGTGGAGCACCCGATTAGCATAAGCCTGGTCAAGCTCCACGCGGACCAATGTTTCCAAAGCAATCCGGCGACCCGGAGTAGGATTATTGGCCTTACCTTGCTTATTCATCGCGCCCTCCACGCAAGACTAAAAGGCGTAACAACTGCAACAGCGCCATGGCGGTAGCAGCCAAATAGGTCATGGCTGCAGCGGACAACACCTTTTTGGCCCCGTTTAACTCTTCTCCCCGGCGCAAGTACCCACCAGAATCCAACATGGCCAATGCGCGGCTGCTGGCGTTAAACTCCACCGGCAAAGTAAGGATAGTGAAAAATACCGCACCGGCAAAGAGTAAGATGCCCAAATCCATCAAGAAAGTATTACCGCCAAACAACAGGCCGATGAAGAATATGGGCAGAGCTAGATTACTGCCGATATTCGCCAGGGGAAAGATGGCGTTTCGCAGATGCAAGGGGAGATAAACATTGGCATGTTGCACGGCGTGACCGGTTTCGTGAGCAGCCACACCCAAGGCCGCTAAGGAATTTCCATGGTACACTTCGGGAGATAACCGTAACACCTTATTTCTCGGGTCATAATGGTCTGTTAGATGCCCCCCGGTTATTTCAACGGGCACATCATGGAGATTGTAATAGTCGAGAAGATCCCGGGCCACCTGGGCGCCAGTACGGCCGGAAGCCGCCGGGACCCTGGCGTATTTTTTAAAAGTCGAAGAGACTTTAAACTGTGCGTACAAAGAGAAGACAATTGCCAACATGAACAAGGGCCATAATTCCAACGGTATTCCCCAAAACATGATAATTCCTCCTCAATTAAGTAACTATCGTCATAAACGTTTTCCTTCGACAAAAAGTTTCATTCCCCAAACCGGACGTCCGTGGTGAGGGGGTGCCCCAACAGGTAAGCAGTGACGGGCATTCTTTTTCCCCCTTCAGCCTGAATTTCAGTGATCAGGAGGGCACCGTCGCCGGTTTTAACCCAAATGCCGGTGTTCCTTTCCTCCTGCAATATTGTACCCGGTGTCGCCTCTGTTATAGCCCCCGGAAACTTCTCCGGAATAGAGCGCCAAATCCGCACCTTCTCCCCACCAAGCAGGGTCAGACAACCCGGCACCGGATCCAGGGCCCTGATCTGATTATGAATAGCCCAGGAGCTTTTCTGCCAATCGATCCACCGGTCGTCGTCGGTGATCTTTGGCGCCGTTGTCGCCAAGGTATCATCCTGCGGCTCAGCCGGACAGGCTCCGGCTTCTAAAAGATGAAGGGTCTCCACCATCAGATCCGCCCCAATTTTTGCCAGACGGTCATGGACCGTCCCCAAATTATCCAGCGGTTCCAAGGGAATTTCCGCCTTTTTGAGGATGGCCCCGGTGTCCCAACCCTCGTCCATCTTCATGGTGGTAACACCAACCACCGGGTCCCCGTTCATAATGGCCCGTTGCATGGGGGCGGCCCCGCGATATTTGGGCAGAAGCGACCCGTGCAAGTTGATGGCACCATACTTTGGTCCATACAGAAGCTCCGGAGGAATCTTTAAGCCATAGGCGACAACAACCACTGCATCGGGCTTCATCTTTTGCATCGTATCTGTTACAGCCGGATCCGGCAGCCGTTCCGGTTGCAGGATCGGTAGCTCATATTCCAACGCTAACTTTTTCACGGGGGAAGGGGTTACCTTCATTCCCCGTCCTCGGGGACGGTCCGGTTGAGTAGCAACAAAAAGTACCTGATGGTCCGAGTTCTGCAGGGCCTGCAGTGTTGCCACAGCAAAGTCGGGTGTGCCAAAGAATGCAATCTTCATTTGCTTTTATTCCCCTCGCTGTCATTGGAATCCGCTAAATAATCAATGAATAAGATACCGTCAAGATGGTCAATTTCATGTTGAAAAGCCCGGGCCAGCAATCCCTCGCCTTCATAACGCACGGGCTTGCCTTCGGGGTTCAACCCCTTAACTGCAACCCGGTAAGCCCTGGTAACATAGGCATTAAGACCGGGGACACTTAAACACCCTTCCACATCCCGCTCACTACCTTCCATGGAGACAATTTCGGGATTAATCAGGGCAAAGGGGCCATCGCCAATATCAATGACGATGATCCGTTCCAAGACACCCACCTGCGGTGCAGCCAAGCCTACCCCATTGGCGTCCTTCATGGTTTGTACCATGTCCCTGATGAGTTTTAAGTGTTTTTTCGTGATTTTCTTCACAGGCACGCTTTTTTCACGCAGAAGCGGGTTGCCTTCCGTTAAAATCGGCAATATCGCCAAGATAGCATCACCTTCCGGTTCATTCAAAATTACAATAATGAATAGGGGTTAACATCAACCGTCACACGAACACCGGGATTAACTTGCGGTTTTTTTCGATAAGCCATATACCCGTTGTAGGCGAACTTTCTGAGCAGGGAAAGGTCCTTGCCTTTTAAAATGATCTGCCAGCGAAAGCGGTCTTTTACCCTCTCAACGGCAGCTGGTGCAGGACCCAACATCTCCAGCTCCAGTTCGTCTTCCACGGAAAGACACTCCCCAAGCCTTTGGGCCTCTTCCAGCACGGCCCTTCTGTCCGGGCCAGCAAGGCCAAAGCGAACAAGATGCCCGTACGGGGGATAACCCATGTCGTGCCTGGACGCCAATTCTTTCCTGTAGAAACCTTCCTGGTCGTGGGCGATCACCGCTTCAATGCAATAATGGTCGGGATTATAGGTTTGAATCAGCACTTTTCCCGGTTGCTCACCCCTACCTGCCCGGCCGGCCACCTGTGTCAACAATTGATATGTCCTTTCCACAGAGCGAAAATCTGGAATGTGCAGTGTACCGTCGGCAGCGATCACTCCCACCAAGGTCACTCCCGGCAGGTCCAGTCCTTTCGCCACCATCTGGGTGCCGATCAGAATATCTATCTTCCGTTCTACCAGAGCACGGTAGATCTTCTCGTGGGCGCCTTTCCGACTGGTTGTATCCAAATCCATCCTGGCCGTTCGCGCCTGGGGGAATAGCTTACGTACTTCCTCTTCCAACCTTTGGGTACCTTGGCCGAAAAACTTGATATAACGGCTTTGGCAATTGGGACAGATATCAGGAGGCTGCATCGCATAACCACAGTAGTGACATTTTAGCAACGAAGGTCTCTGGTGATAAGTCAACGAAACGTCGCAATGAGGGCATTTCATGGCATGGCCACATTCCCGGCAGAGAACAAAGGTGGCGAACCCTCTCCGGTTCAACAGAAGAATCGCCTGTTCTTTCCGGGACAAAACAGCCGAGAGTTCCTCCCGCAATCGGCGGCTTAATACGCCGTAATGTTTCTCTTTTAACTCAGAACGCATATCCACTTTCACAACTGGAGGTAAAGGGCGTTCCGCCACCCTTTTGGATAAATGGAGCCGGATTAATTCTCCTTCCTCAACCGCCCGCCAACTCTCCAAAGAGGGCGTGGCGCTGCCCAAAATTAAGGTAGCACCCAATTGGCGGCAGTATTCCAGCGCAACTTCCCGTGTATGATAACGGGGGCTTTCTTCTTGTTTATATGAGTATTCATGTTCCTCATCCAAAATGATGAGGCCCACCCGTTGCAGCTGGGCAAACAAGGCCGAACGGGCACCCACCACAACATCCACCTCGCCCGAGTGGATGCGCAGCCATTGATCGTATCTTTCCCTTTCGGACAAACGGCTATGAAGGATGGCCACACGGCTGCCTAAACGCCGACGGACCCTTTCAGTAGTTTGCGGTGTGAGGGCAATTTCCGGGACAAGGAAAATCCCCTGTTTGCCCCGGGCAATGGTCTCCTCCAACAACCGCAAGTAGATCTCGGTCTTGCCGCTGCCGGTGACCCCATGCAGGAGAAAGGCCTGGAAGCCGCCGTTGCACAACCCGGGTAGCACCCGTTGAAAGGCTGCGTCTTGCTCCGGGGTAAGAGTGGGCTTGGGCAAGGGCGGCAAATCTGCGTCCTCATGCCAAACGGACCTGGTTACCACCCTTTCTTCGAGCGCTAACAACCCTTGGCTGACCATCCGCCGGATGACCCCCTCAGTCACCCCAGCTGCCTTGGCCAACTGCGGAATTGTATAGGTTTGATTTTGGCTCTTTTGGAGTAAAGAAAAAACCTGGTTTTGCTTTGGCGTGAGTTTAGCAGGGAATTTTTCTGGCAGACGGATGACACGTTCGGTTTTTGGGCGAATCCGGTCTTGGGCAGGCACCCACTGGGCTTTAAGATAACCCTCACCGGTCATGATCTGCAAAGCGCGTATGACTTCCGGTTCTTTCGTCTGGAAGGGCATCTTCGTTGTAATTGTTTTTTCAAGGCCGCTCCAGAGCAGTTTCTTACTTTCTTCACACACCGGCAAAGTGGTAATCCGCCTTTGGATCTCGGCTGGCGCAGCCACGGGAAACCAATTTTTCTGTGAACCCAGGTTTGCCCCGGGCGGCAAGAACAGCCGGATTGCCTCTACCCGCAAAGCCAGGTAGGAAGCAGCGATCCAATCGCAAAGGCGGATTTGTTCCGGAGTAAGCAGAGGCTGCTCGTCCAAGACATCTATGATAGATTTCAGATCATCCCGTTCCGTGTGTTCGTGTTCTTCCCAGACCAATCCCACCGCCCGGCGTTTCCCGAATGGAACCAAGACACGGCACCCGGGACAGGGCAGCCTTCCCCATTCGCTCGGAACCCGATATTCGTAGAGTTGGTCAACGGCGGCATGATGCACGTCAACGACAACCTTAACAAACCTGGCTTGATCTGTCATTGGCTAAACCCCAACCATTGTACCGGAATTAATAAGGGTTAAAATAGCGTCCAAAATCTTGACTGCCACCTCTTCCTTCCCCAGCAGCGGCAGATCCACTTCCTCTTCCCGGGTGAGCAAGGAAACCAGATTGGTATCACCACGAAAACCTGCGCCAGCAAGCGTTAAATTATTAGCCACAACTAAATCGGCGTTTTTCACAGCCAATTTTGCCCTGGCATTCTCCTTCAGATTATTGGTCTCTGCAGCAAAAACTGTTAAAAAACGTTTTCCTTTGTTCTTTCCAACGGTAGCGGCAATATCTGGATTTTCCACAAATTCAATGGTCAATGGTTGTCCATTACGTTTATACTTCTCTTGCATTATTTGACGGGGCCGGTAATCCGTGGGTGCAGCGGCCATGATTAATATGTCCATGGCTTCATACCGGTCCAAAACCGCTTGATACATCTCCTGGGCGGTCTTAACGCGGACCGTCTCTACCCCACGAATGGCAGGAAGATCCGTCGGGCCTGACACCAGAGTAACTTCCGCGCCGCGCCGACGAGCAATTCGAGCGATGGCATAACCCATCTTCCCAGAGGAGGGATTGGTCAAGAACCGCACCGGGTCCCAGTATTCCTGGGTTGGCCCGGCGGTGATCAGGATTCGTCGGTCTCTTAAGTCCTTGGGTGAAAGCAAGAACAAAATTTCCTCTTCAATTTCTCTAATGTCACTCATGCGGCCAGGACCCTCGGCGCCACACAACAGTGCACCTGATTCGGGACCGATGAAATGAACCCCCCGCGAGCGCAGGAGCTGAATATTATGTTGAACGGCAGGGTTGGCATACATCCCGCTATTCATGGCAGGCGCCATCAAGATCGTAGCCGAAGTCGCCAAAAGAACAGACGACAACAAGTCATCGGCCAACCCTCCCGCTAATTTCCCAATGCAATTTGCCGTGGCAGGAACAACAGCGACCACGTCAGCTTTTCTGGCCAGTGCGATATGGTGAACATCCCATTGAACGATGGGGTCAAAGAGTCCGGAATGAACAGGGGATCCCGACACTTCCCGGATGGTTACGGGTGTTACAAACTCTTTGGCCGCTTCTGTAAGAACTGCTTCCACCGCAATGTTCCGTCGCCGGAGATTGCGGATTAACTCTGGGGTTTTATAGGCGGCAATACCGCCGGTTATCCCTAAAACCACAGTATATTTGGTCTGTTCCATCGCTCACACCTCATTATATTAACAGGCTGTCACAACCCCATTATACGACAAAATTCCCGGTCTAGGAAGCGGCCGGGAATTTACGGGATCCATCAGCTCATTTAATTCCGGAGCTAGTTCTTTCACAGATGATCTTGCCTGAACTGATCTCCTCTAAGGCGATTGAAACCGACTTCATGGCATTATCCTCTTGTCTTTCTCCTTCTTGAGCCATGATTTCCCGGGCTCTTTTTGCAGCAGCTACCACCAGGGTGTAACGACTATCCACTTGCTTAAGCAATTGATCCAAGGACGGATGGATCATAACGGTTAATCCTCCTTCGGCCTGATAAATCCTTTTGCTAGTAATTATACCGCAAAATTCGCTTCTTACAAGAGGAAGTTTCGCTTGAAAGCTGTAAAGTCGAAACGATTCCTTCGGCATTGCTCAGCAATAATGATGGCCTCAATCTTTGCACAAGCCGATTCCACCCGGTCATTTACAACAAAATAATCGTAATTGACGGCTGCTGCCAGTTCTTCATGAACATAAGCCAACCGCTTCTTCAGTGTTTCTGCATTCTCTGTCCGTCGGCCAACCAATCGCTGTTTTAGCTCCTCAATAGATGGGGGAAGCAAAAAGATAAGGACTGCTTCCGGAGAATTCTGGCGGATCTTTGCTGCGCCCTGGATATCAATGTCAAGTACCACATGATAACCGGCATTCAGCTTTTCCTCCACCTTATCTCGGGGAGTCCCATAATACTGGCCGTATACTTCGGCCCATTCCAAAAAACGATTGTTCTCAATCCCCGCAATAAACTCTTCTTTTGTGATGAAATAATAATTTACTCCATCCACCTCATTGTTACGAGGCGCACGGGTCGTTGCGGAAATTGAGTAAAAAAGATCCTGTTTCTTTGCCAAAAGCTGATTTAATACCGTGTTCTTCCCTACCCCTGAAGGGCCGGAAACAACGATTAAGAGTCCCCGCGGCATATAAACATTATCCCCCTAAAATTTCGTTACCAACTACTTTTAGTCCACGGGGTCCACCGGGGACTCTTTCGATGTTAACCGGTGAGCCACGGTCTCCGGTTGCACCGCCGACAAGATCACATGATCACTGTCAACAATAATAACCGCCCGTGTCCTCCGGCCATAAGTGGCATCAATGAGCATCCCCCGGTCCCGGCTCTCCTGGATAATCCGTTTAATCGGAGCCGATTCCGGACTGACAATGGCAACGATGCGGTTTGCTGCGACGATATTTCCGAATCCTATGTTGATGAGTTTTATTTCCATAATTAAGTTCAGTTGCCTCCTTCCTAGTGGTTGCCAAGACGCTCAATGAGAGCCTGCTTCTGACGATTACCCAAGCCTTGAATACGGCGGGTTTCGTCAATTCCGATGTCATTCATGATCTTGCGGGTTCTCACTTTACCGATCCGCGGCAAGGATTCCAGCAAATACGCAACGCGCATTTTAGCGACCACATCATTGTCCACGTTTTCCAGGACCTGACGAATGGTGGTCTTCCCAGTTTTAAGATCCTGACGGATCTTCGCACGTTGACTCCGCACCTGCTGAGCCTTTTTCAGGGCTTGTTTTTTCTCCTCCAGGGTTAGTTTCGGTAACGGCATACTTTTTCACCTCCTTATTCAATATTTTGAATCTGTTCCCGGATCTTTTCTAATTCTGTCTTGATTTCAACAATGTGATCCGAGATCCCGAGGTCATTGGTTTTGGAGCCAATTGTATTAACTTCCCTGTTCATTTCTTGAATCAGAAAATCCAGCCGTCTGCCGACGGGTTCATTTCTGTTCAAGGCCTCGCGAAACTGTTGGATGTGACTCAGAAAACGTGTAATCTCTTCATCAATGGAAGAACGGTCAGTAAATAACACAACTTCCAGGGCGATCCGGTTCTCATCCACCGGTGTACCATCAAGCAGTTCCTTGATTCTTTTTTGGAGCTTTTCGCGGTATAGACCGGGTAACTCCGCAGCCCGTGCACTGATCGACTGCATCTCTTCATTTAATTTATCCAAACGAGCAGTCAGATCTCGCACAAGGGTACTACCTTCTGCTACGCGCATCTGCCGCAACTCCTCAATTGCTCCGGACAATGCTTGAGCGCTGAGGATTGCCAACTGTTCCATGTCCTCGTCATCATTCTCCGGCAGGAACACCCCGTCCAAACTCAGAATATGTTCCAACCGCAGTTCGCCTTCAACCGGAAATATTTTCTTTATTTCGTTAATCCCATTAATATATCCTTCCAAAAGTGGAAAATTTATGCGAACTTTCTGTGTTTCCTCCTTTTGGAGCAGGACCTGAACCAAAAGATCGAATTTTCCCCTGGAAAAGGAGTTCTGTAACTGTTGGCGGAGCTTGTCCTCCAACCAGTTATAGGTACGGGGAATGCGAATGTTCGTCTCCAAAAACCGGTGATTGACACTTTTCAGTTCGATTGATATTTGAAACTTTGCGTTCTCCGCAGTGCCTCGCCCGAACCCGGTCATGCTCAGTGCCATGTTTTCAGCTCCAATGTATAATAAAAATCTAAACACCAATTTATCTGTAGGCTTCCTTATATTAATGCAATTATTTGAAGATAAACTAAATATAAATATGGCCGCTGGAAATTTTATCATTAACTGTCAAACCAACATTTATATTCAACTTTGGTAATTAAATTCCTCTTTTTTTTGACGAATTTTCGTAAAATTGTTTGGGAACTTTCCTGATATCAACCCGTTTTAATAAATAACACCTCAATCCGGCGGACAACCAGATTCATCATAATAAGGAGGTTTTAAATCCATGAAGAGTTGGCGTCATTTATGGTCTTTAATTCTCGTTGCCGTCGTCAGCTCACTGTTTACATCAGCCATTTTTATGGCCGTCATCCGGAGCAATAACATAAGTTCCTCTCCCACCCCACCTGTAAAGCAACCAGCCGCCACCGGAAAACCCTCGGCAGCCACCGGCCAGGAAAATAGCATGTCCATCCCGGTACATGAGAATGCCGTGGTTGCTGCAAAAAAGAAGGTGGCTCCGGCTGTAGTCTACATTGACACGGTACGTACTGTTACTTTTAAATCGGTAATACCCGATTTCTTCCGGGAATTCTTCCCCGAACACTTTGAATTGCCCAAACAGGAACAAAGGGGGCAAGGGTCCGGTTTTATTATCGACTCCTCCGGGCATATTCTCACCAACGAACACGTGATTAGAGGCGCTGATAGGCTAACAGTAACTTTACAGGACGGTCGGAAATTTGAGGGACGGGTCATTGGCTCCGATCAAAAAACGGATCTTGCCATTGTCAAGATCGACGCTAAGAACCTTCCCTATGCCGAACTGGGCGACTCTGACACCCTTGAACCTGGACAGTGGGTCGTTGCCATTGGCAACCCCTTCGGTTTGCATGAAACCGTTACCTTCGGCATTGTCAGCGCGTTGAAGCGCTCCCTGGACAATCCGGACCAATCCGGTCATTTAATCCAGACCGACGCCGCCATTAACCCTGGAAACAGCGGCGGCCCGCTCATTGATTTGAACGGGCGTGTCATCGGGATCAACGAAGCAATTCTCTCCAATGCCCAGGGAATCGGTTTTGCGATACCCATAAATTTGGCGAAGAAACATTTGAACGAACTAATCCAGAAAGGTAAAATCACCCATCCCCCTGTGCCGTGGCTGGGTGTTTATATGGCGGCAGTGAACAAAGAAATTGCTTCTTATCTGGGAATGAATGCCGCCGTCGGTGTTTATGTTGAAGCTGTGGAAGAAGGCTCCCCCGCCCACAAAGGCGGTTTACGCCCCGGTGATGTCATCCGGGAGGTAAACCGGAAAGTTATTGAAAACCCGGAAGCCCTGAGTAAGACCATCCGGGAGATGAAAGTCGGTCAAGAGGTTACTTTATTAGTTTGGCGCAATGGCAATTACAAAACACTCAAAGTTAAACTGGCCGCCCGACCTCAGAAATTACAAAAGTAAACCATTTGACAGCAATTTCAAACTCAGATACAATAAAGGCACACACTCGGGAGAAAGGTGATACAGGTAATGCAAGAAAACACACTTTCCCTGTCTTCAACCATCCAAACCAATACCATTGACCAATTTGAAAGCTTAATTCGCGACCACGAAAAGGCGCTCTATCATTTTGCCTACCGTTTAACCGGCGACCCTTATGACGCCCAGGATTTGCTCCAGGAGGCTTTTTTAAAAGCTTACCGCAGCTTTCACCGTTTTGAGCTTGGCACATCCTTTGATCGCTGGGTTTACCAAATAACTTATCGTTTGTTTGTGGACAATTACCGAAAAAAACGCCGCCGTCCTTATACCAGTTCCTTGGACGAACCCATTCCCAACCTGGACCAGGATAAGACTCCTGAGGTAGCCGATGAAAGCCAATTGCCCGAGGTGTTAACCCTCCAATCGGAGTTGGGCCAGATTATCCAGGATGCATTAAAAAAAATTCCCGCTGAATTCCGGGCTGCAGTAGTGCTCTGTGATGTCCAAGGTTTCTCCTATGAGGAGATTAGCCAGATCCTCCGGTGTTCACTTGGAACCGTTCGTTCCAGAATTCATCGTGGCCGCAAGTTGTTACGGGGCTTGCTCTTACCGTATCTTCGCGAGGAGGGAATTTGTTCATGAATTGTCATCGCGTGCAAAATCTGTTGTCGGCTTATATCGACCGTGAACTTGACCTTGACGAGCAAAGGGCGCTGCGCAACCATCTCTATCAATGCCCCAACTGTGAAAAGGAGTACCGTTCTTTAGTCCTTGTCAAACAGGCCATGGGTGGTCTTTATCCCCCCTCCCCTCCTGCAGATTCCGTTGCATTATTCAAACAACAGTTGGCCGGAACGATGACCTGTATATACACAAAACACTCACCCTTTTTTCTGTGGCGTCATGCAGCAATGACAGCAGCCTGTTTCGGTTTGTTCTTCGCTACTTCCTTGTGGCTCTTTCCCAAAAACAACCTGCCGATTAATGGGAGCATGGCAAGTGACAGTCGGCCAATTCAGAGTTTATCTGCAGTGGAACCTTTACCCTCCCCCACAAAGCTGGCAGCAAAGGAGAAAGTTGCCGTTAAACCCCAACCAACGGCAAAACCGGGGGATGACAGGGAAAAAGACGATTTAAACAATAATATGAACAATATTAACTGGGGGCCGACGCTGATTGGCATTCCCGTCTCACAGTAAAATAATGTCACTCCGGTTTTTACACATTAAAAAATAGGAAAAAGAACAGGAATATTCGTCACTTCCTGTTCTTTTTTTCGTTCTCCTTCGTTTTTGGGCCAAAACAATGGTTATAGTCCAAGGTACCATTTTTATTTCCGTTCATAGAATATTAGAAAACGCCAGCCATAACAAGGAGATGAAAATGATGGGCCGTTCGCCGGTATTCCCTTATCCTGCCGTTCAATACATTCCAATTGCGTTAAAGATCCTCTGCCGCTTTGCCGCATATCACGAACGCCCGCTTTTAGCAGTAGACCATTGTTTTACGGAAATCCGGCGGCAAATCCCTGATTTGCAGGACGTTCCCGAAGATCTGTCCCCCTGCGGCGGTGAAACCCTGTTGTTGGGTCTTGGTTTGGAGGAAGCAGACCTCCGCTACCGGGGCTATTACGCCACGATGCAGACCAAAGAAGCAAAAAACGGATTTATTGCCAGTATTCCGGTGAAGTACTTTTATAAGAATCCCGTATTCTTTCAAGCCCGGGACAGTACAGGCAGGCTTTTGGCCGCTTGCCGGTACGATGTAAAGAATAAGCACTGTTTTTAGTATTTAAGGTTTATCTTCCACTATTGCCAGGGTTATTTCCTGTTGGAGCGGATCGGTGGCTTGGACCTCCCGGAAAAAACAGGTTTTATAACCCTCATGGCAAGCAACGCCGGTTTGTTCCACCATTAGCAACAAGGTATCCAGATCGCAATCAATACGTATCCCCACAATGCGCTGACGGTGACCGGAGCTTTCTCCCTTCTCCCATAACCGGCCTCTACTGCGGCTATAATAGCATGCATAGCCCGTTTGTAATGTCCGGCGAATTGCTTCTTTATTCATGTAGGCCAACATTAGTACTTGGCCATCACGCACATCTTGGGCAACCGCCGGAATCAGGCCGTCGCTGTTATATTTCAAACCATCTAGGAAACTCTCCAATGCCTGTTTCATCAAATAACCTCCTTACCGAAATCCAGAATTATCATATTCGCTTTCCGGTACTTGAATCCTTTTTGAATTATTTATCTTTGTTTACTCTTGAAGGTTCTGCCAAAAAAGCGTTATAATTAATACAACTACTAACATAAGGAGGTTCAGACATTGAAGAAATTAATTCTTGGTTTCATATTTGTCATAACCGGTATCATTTTCTGCGCTTCTCCAATGTTGGCTAAGTCCGCCCCCACATCCCTTTACTTCGATTATTGTTTTTTGGAAGCAAATGACGAGTATTATGAGATTCATGCCGCAAGCATAGGTGGTCGGCTCAATCTTAACCCAATTGTTGCCGGTGCAACTTATATTAAAAGTTTTCATAATGAATCCGAGCCGAAAGGTGTCGATAATGAAGACGATCTGATCCTTTCCTATGTTGGCTTTGACTTCTTGTCCGGTTGCGAGAATAAATGGTTGGCCCTGGTCGCCACTTATGCCTCATGGGACAGGGAAGAAGCAGCCAATGACATGAAGATTTCTTCATTTGGCGCCGGGATCTACGCGGGAATATCCTTTGGCAGTGGTTATTTGTCAGTGCTTTACAGTCAGGGATTGGATAACGAAGTGGAATATAACGGTGAAACCATCAACGATGACCCAGATTTTAATCTTCTGGAAGTCTCTTTTGGACAATACATAAACGAAACTTTCGGTTGGCACCTGGCGATACGTAAATACTTCTTTGACAATGATACTGACATGAATCAATACTGTTTCGGTATTGAAATGCGTTTGTAATTTCAAAAAAAGAAAGCCGTCGTAAAACGACGGCTTTCTTTTTTGCTTTTTATTTCTTAGTTTAAACAGACTCGACGCGTTGAACCTCTGGTACTTCGCTCTTTAGTAGTCGCTCAATCCCGTTCTTTAAGGTCATCTGGGACATGGGGCAACCGGCACAATGGCCTTGCAAACGAACTTTAACTACACCATCGGAAGTAACATCCACCAATTGGACATCACCACCGTCCGCTTGCAATGAGGGGCGAACTTTTTCGAGGACGGCCTGGACTTTCTCCTTCATCTACTAATCCTCCTTTATCCTGTAATCTAATCGTAAAGATCATGGTCCGCCAATAGGTTTACTCTTTAGCTAGCATTTCCTTTCCCGCCATTAAGTTTGCATTAATCCGCATCCGGCATCGGACAGGCAGAAACACTAGGCAAAAAGGCGTAAGCGCAGCAGCTCCGGATGGACAAAGTCAAATTTCCCAATGGTAGCAAGGGCGCTGTCCATTGCTGTTTCAGGAGCTTCGTGGGTCAATAAGACAATTGGGACATAACCGTCTTCTCCCTGGGATTCCAATTGGACCACCGAAGAAATGGAGATTCCTTGTTCGCCAAGGACGCCAGAGATTTTTGACAGGATGCCCGGCGCATCTTTGGTAAACAACCGGATATAGTACCGGTTGGAGATCTCATAGGTGGGCACCAGTTCCGCCGTACGGTGGGGATCAATATTCCTGCTGTTGAAGTGCTCACCGCCCCTTAAAAAGATATCCCGGGAAAGGTCTACAATGTCGCTGACAATGGCACTGGCAGTGGGTTTTTCACCGGCGCCAGGACCATAAAACATGGTATCACCCACAAAGTCGCCGGTGACAAAAATAGCGTTCTTCTCTTCATTAACCGCCGCCAAAAGATGCTTATTGGGGACGAGGGTCGGATGGACCCGCAAATCCAGTTTCCCATGGCGCAAACGGCAGATTGCCAATAGTTTGATTACATAACCAAAGGATTTGGCGAATTCAATATCCATTGGTGTAATCTCGGTGATTCCCTCCACAGGAATGCGCTCCAAATCCACAATGGCCCCCTGGGCCAGTGAACCCAAGATGGCAAGCTTGTGGGCGGCATCGCCGCCTCCCACATCCAATGTGGGGTCGGCTTCGGCATAGCCCTTGGCCTGAGCCTGCTGAAGCGCCTCCTGAAAACTGAGGTTATCTTGGTGCATGCGGGTGAGTATGTAGTTAGACGTCCCGTTGACAATTCCGTAAATACTGAGAAACCTATTGGCAACCAGGCCTTCGCGCAATCCCTTGATAATGGGAATGCCCCCACCCACGCTGGCTTCAAACATCAATTCTACATTGTTTTTCTGGGCTAAGGCAAACAGTTCCCGCCCGCATTTGGCAATCAGCGCTTTATTGGCAGTAACCACATGTTTTCTCCGGGAAAAGGCCGTGCGAATGAAGGTAGCGGCCGGCTCAATACCCCCAATGGTCTCCACTACGATATCAATCTCTTCATCGCCTAAAACATCCTCAGCATTCGTTGAGGTTTTAACTGATGATAAATCCAGGTTCCGCTCCCGGTCCCAATTAACATCAACAACCGTTTTAAGGTTGAAGACCAAACCGGTCCGATTGGTCAACAACTCCCGTTGTTCCAGGAGAGCCCGGGCCACACCGGTGCCGACGGTCCCCATACCCAATATGCCAATGGAGATTGCTTTTCCGTTCATGTCGAGATCCCCCTTTAAAAACAAATAATCCCCTGTCCGTTGAAAGGACGGGGGAAACCGCGGTTCCACCTTTCTTCGCTTAAAAAAGCGCACTTGGACGCCGGATAACGGTGGCAAACCGAGCCGCTTGGTCACGGCCGCTCCGGGGTGGTTTCACCGGTTGTTACCGAAGAAGCTTTCAGCCTTGGGCTTCTTCTCTCTTAAGGCACATTTCCCGGGTCTGTCCCCATCAACGCTTTAGGTTTGACAGTAGTATAACACTGACTGTGCAGAAAGTCAATTAAGTAGAATTTATAAAAAACAGGCCATCGGCCTGTCATCGTGATCATATGGTGGGGAGGAGCGGGCTCGAACCGCTGGCCTCTACGATGTCAACGTAGCGCTCTAACCAACTGGGCTACCCCCCCAACGCAAAACTTATTGTACCATACAGTTTATTGGAAGTCAAGCAAATAAACGGGGAGTTTTTCTCGATTTTTAATCCTTGCCCGCAAGCGTTTTTTCTGGACTGGTTGTTCGATCTTTTTCCGGTCTTGATTGTCCTCCGGCAAGCCGGTAATTCCCCTGTCGCTTGGCAGAAAAAGAAACCGCCTTTCGGCGGTCTTTTTTTTTAAATCTTATATTTGCCCCGCTTAACGTAGTGGGTATGCAACAAATGATGGGATTTCTCCCCCAGCGGTTTACCCAGAAACTCTTCGTACAAAGCTTTCACCGCTGGGTTTTCATGGGACTTCCGGAGTTTCATCCCTTTGTCCGCATCATAGATTGCTGCCAAACGTTTCTTGATGACCTCTTTATTTGTGGGGATCGGTTGCCCGCCGCCGCCGATGCAACCGCCGGGACAACTCATTACCTCAATAAATTGGTAGTCGGCCTTGCCTTCTTTGATTAACTCCAGAATTTTTTTGGCATTGGCCAAACCGTGGGCCACAGCAACTTTGACTTTTTGCCCGTCAAGATCGATAGTCGCTTCTTTAATACCCTCCAAACCCCGGACTTCAGTGAAATCCACTGAAGGAAGCTCTTTGCCGGTCACCACCTCGTAAACAGTCCGCAGTGCTGCCTCCATCACCCCGCCAGTAGCGCCAAAAATCACACCGGCACCGGTGGAAATACCCAAGGGAGCATCGAACTCCTCCTCAGGCAGAGTTGCAAAATTAATCCCAGCTTCCCGCAACATCCTGCCAAGTTCGCGGGTGGTTAAGACCACATCCACATCGGGATAACCGGAGTCCGTCATCTCTTCCCGGCCGCATTCGAATTTCTTGGCTGTACACGGCATGATTGAAACAACAAAGATGTCTTTCGGGTCAATACCAGCTTTTTGGGCATAATAGGTTTTGGCCAAAGCGCCGAACATTTGTTGCGGTGATTTACATGTTGACAAGTGGTCGAGAAGCTCGGGATAGAAATGCTCAATAAACTTGATCCAACCCGGACTGCAGGAAGTAATCATCGGCAAGGTCCCGCCGTTTTGCAGTCGATGGATGAGTTCATGGCCTTCTTCCATAATTGTCAGATCCGCAGAGAAGTCGGTATCAAACACTTTATCAAAGCCCAAACGCCGCAAGGCCGCCACTAGCTTTCCGGTGACCAAGGCACCAGGCTCAAGTCCCATTTCTTCCCCAATAGCCACCCGGATGGCCGGTGCGGTCTGCACCACCACGTGTTTTGTGGGATCGGCCAAAGCCGACCAGACTTTTTGGGTATCATCCTTCTCATAAATCGCCCCCACCGGGCAGACATGAACACACTGGCCACAGAGGGTACAAGCTACGCTATTCAGCTCACAGCCGCCCACCGGGGCAACGATGGTGTCAATACCGCGGTTAATCGGCCCCAAGGCGGAAACGCCTTGCACCTGTTGGCAGACAGCAACACAACGACGGCAAAGAATGCATTTTTCCATATCCCGGACTAAAGAAGGGCTGGAGATATCCAAGTTGTTTTTTGTTCGAGACCGCCGTTCAAACCTTTGCTCCCTGATGCCCAACTTCTCCGCAAGGGTCTGCAACTCACACTTTTGGTTGCGGATACAGTTTAAACAATCCTGAGGGTGATTGGAGAGTATAAGTTCTACATTCATTCTCCTGGCTTCACGGGCCAGCGGCGAAGAGGTCTTCACTATCATTCCCTCAGATACCGGCTGCGTACAAGCTGCTTGAAGCGTCCTGGCACCAACCACTTCCACTACACAGACCCGGCACATGGCCTTTACATCCAGATCCGGATGGTAGCAAAGGGTTGGGATATCTACTCCCGCAATGCGGGCAGCTTCAAGGATGGTACTTCCGCTTGGCACCTCAACTTCTTGACCGTCAATGGTCACACGGACCGTTTCCATTAATGCCACGTCCTTTCAAATGATTGGTATATTGAAAATTCTTATCCAACCTTAACATTTGCAACTGGCATGGTGCAAACGCCGGTAGGACAATATCCGTTTAGATGTGCCCCGAATTCTTCCTCAAAATACTTCAAACATGTAACGAGCGGATTGGGTGCTGCTTGACCCAGGCCGCACAGGGCGCTGGTTTGCATCACCCGGGAAAGTTCCGTTAAGAGAGCAATGTCTTCATTGGTGGCTTTACCTTCTGTTATCTTAGTAACCAACTCATACAGCCTGGTGGTTCCTTCTCGGCACGGAGTACATTTGCCGCAAGACTCATGCTTGAAGAATTTCATAAAGCACCGGACGATATCGACGATGCAGTGGCTATCATCCATGATCAGCAACGCCCCGGAACCCAGGGCGGAGCCAGCTTCCGCCAGGGTATCATAGTCCATGGGCAGATCCAAAAACTCCTTAGGTAAACAACCGCCGGACGTGCCCCCAGTCTGGGCCATCTTAAACCCTAAACCGCCGGGGATGCCTCCGCCGACACCATAGACAATCTGGCGCAGGGTGATACCCATCGGCACCTCAATGAGCCCTTCATTATTGATGTCGCCGGTCATGGTGAAAACCTTGGTACCCGGGCACTTCTCCGTGCCGAACCCCCGGAACCAAGCAGCGCCGTTTAAGATAATGGGTGCAATATTCGCCAAGGTTTCCACATTGTTCACAACCGTGGGTTTGCCCCATATACCGGAAACCCCCGGGAAAGGCGGTTTATATCGTGGTTCGCCCCTACTGCCTTCAATGGATTCAATGAGGGCGGTTTCTTCACCGCAAACATAGGCTCCCGCGCCTGAACGGACTTCTATATCAAAGGCAAAATCCGAACCAAAGATGTTCGTACCGAGCAAGCCCAACTCCCGGGCTTGCCGGATGGCATGTTGCAAGCGTTCGATGGATAGCTTGTATTCCCCACGAATATAGATATATCCTTTATTGGCTCCAACAGCATAACCGGCTATCGCCATTCCTTCGATGATGGAATGGGGATCGCCTTCCAGAATCAAGCGGTCCTTGAAAGTCCCCGGTTCACCTTCATCGGCATTGCAAACAATATATTTCTGATTACTGTCGGTCTTCGCCGTAAAAGACCATTTCAGTCCCGTGGGGAAACCTGCTCCTCCACGCCCGCGCAGCCCGGAGTCTTTCACCACTTGAACCACTGCGGCGGGTTCCATCTCGGTCAGGCACTTCCCTAAAGCTCTATAACCATCGTGGGCAATATATTCTTCGATGGATTCAGGATTGATCCGGCCGCAATTACGCAGAACAATCCGTTCCTGCAAGCCAAAATAATCGGAGCTTTCAAAGGTTACAACCGATTTGGCTTCTTCTTTTTTCTCATGATAGACCAGACGATTGACAACGCGCCCCTTTAAAAGATGTTGTTCCACGATTTCTTTCACATCGCCCGGTTGCAAGCGGGCATACATAATTCCTTCCGGATAAACAATGATGACGGGGCCTTGGTCGCAGGGGCCCAAACAACCGGTTTCCAGGACGCGGATTTCCGAGGAAAGGCCCAGACGGTTCACTTCCTCCAGGAGAGTGTCTTTGACGGCACGACAACCGCCAAGTTCACAGGGGGTACCACCGCAGACGAGCACGTGAGCTCGATAAAACGCCATGATCTTACCTCCTTCTCCTTCTTCGTCCGGAAATCTCCACTAAAGTGACCGCAGGATTTCTTTGACCTTTTCCGGTGTAAGATTGCCGTACACCTGATCATTAATCATAATGGCCGGCGCCACCCCGCAGACACCAAGGCAGCTTGTGAACTCCAGAGTAAATTTGCTGTCTGGAGTTGTTTCACCCGGCTTGATCTTGAGTTCTTCCTCGATGGCTGATAAAACCTGTACCGCGCCCCGGATATGACACGGCGCGCTTTCACAAAGCCTGATGACATATTGTCCCTTCGGTTCCAAGGTAAAAAGGGAATAAAATGTGGCAACACCGTATACTTTGCTTAAGGGAAGGGACAGACCTTCAGCAATTCGTTTCATGGCCTGTTCGGGCAAATATCCGTATAACGCCTGCACATCATGGAGTACATCAATTAGTGCACCATCACGGTTTTGGTGTTTGCGAATGATATCATCGATATCTGAAAGCAAACCTGAATTTGGTGTACTACTGTACTTTTCCGCTGGCAACGGAAGCCACCTCCCTTTATTGTAAGGAATTATTGCTTATCGCTGCGAATCACCCATTCGCCGATAATATTGCCGTTGACAACATGGTTGGCAATGATCTGCCGGGCTTTGTCCGGAGAAACCTTTCCATATGTGACCTTGGGCTGATCCGGAAGGGTCACATCGATGATGGGTTCCTGCTCGCAAAGGCCGACGCAACCTGTCTGGGTGACAATTACTTGGGAAAGATTTCGTTTATTCAATTCATCCAGAATCGCATTCATGGTTTCACGGGCGCCAGCGGCAATCCCGCAAGTCCCCATCCCAACGACAATTTTTATTCCATCCCGACTTTCACGTAATTGCAGGTTTTGTTTGGCTTGTTCTCTGATGCGGGCCAATTCTTCCAATGATTTCATGGGAGATACCTCCTTTTAAATTTGTTCAATATTTCACAAACCCCAGCTCATAAAAGGAGGGCCGGTGCCCTCACATGTCAAAAATTGAGAACTCCAGGGGCTTAAGTTTAATTTAATATTAATAAAAACGGAACAAAAATACAACAATGATTACGGCAAAGTCCCATCGTAAAAACATATATGACATACAATTCGCCGTTATTCCAAAATCAACCTTCTTTTTACGCAAAATTTCCGCAAAATCGGTTTCAATATTCTCAACTCAATCCGTTCCTCATTCCGGCAATCCATACAGTACCCTTTTCCTCATTTGTGCATGACCATCATGGCGATGGGCGGCACTTCCAGCCAATTGCCCGTAACCAGTGAAACTCCAGAGGTAACTGGGGTAACACCGGCTTCATGCTCATTGACTACAACCGTCCATGGACCTGGTAAGGGCAATTCGACACCGACGGCAAAGCGGTTGGGATTAATCAACACCAGGATGGTCTTCCAACTGTCACCGTTTGCCCCGTTCTCCAACAGAAATCCAATGGTCTGTTGGGGTGTGGAGAAAAACCGCAGATTCCTCCGGATCTCTTCCGGATCATTCATCCGGAAGGCCGGATGCTGCCGGCGCAAGTGGATCATACCTTGGTAAAAACGGAATAATTTCTCGTATTTATGTTTTCGCGCATAATCATACTGATTGACGGCATCACCGGACCGGACGGAATCACGGATGCCCTGCTTGGTCCGGGCAAATTCTTCCCCGCCGTGGAGGAAGGGTATACCTTGGGAAACAAGAACTATCCCGTTGGCCAGCTGCGACATGCGTATTCTTTCTTCTTCCGTGGCCTCCGGGGCCGATTTCATCAGTTTATCCCACAGGCACAAATCATCATGACAGGAAACATAATTAATCGTTTCCCCTGGCGTAGCGGCAAAGTCGTCAATTGAACCCATAATACCTTTGATGACCGCCTCCCTCTCCTCTGCCCGGCCTTGGACATAGCCGGGCCAATGCCCACTGGTATCCCCTTTCAGGGCATTCCGAAAACCGTCATTAAAAAGGGCCAACCCCATGTGGCGTTGCCGGCCTTTATAAAACAGCTTATCTGCAGGGAGTCGTACCAAGCCGGCCGCCCAAGGCTCACCATATAGCAGAAGGGAAGGGTTAAGGGCATGAATCTCTTTCACAATGGCTTTAATGGTCTCCAAGTCATAAATACCCATTAAATCAAAGCGGAAACCGTCGACTTTATACTCCCGCACCCAAAACTTCAGGGAATCAAGGATAAACTTGCGCACCATCAACCGTTCGGTGGCCACTTCGTTGCCACAGCCCGAAGCGCTGGCATAATTGCCATTGGGGTCCATCCGGTAAAAAAACTTAGGGACAAGGAGATCAAAGGCCGATGTGCCAACATGGGCGGTATGATTATAAACCACATCCATGACAACGCGGAGGCCGTTTTGGTGCAAGGCCATGATCAACTGTTTTAACTCGCGGACCCGTGAACCGTCATTTGGTTCCGTTGCATAGGAACCCTCAGGTACATTATAAAACTCCGGGTCATAACCCCAATTATAACCGGTATTTTGGGTTTCATCGACATTGGCATAATCTGCCAGAGGTAAAAAGTGCACATGGGTAACACCCAGTTCCTTTAGGTGGGCCAAGCCGGTCTTCACCCCGTGGGGGCCGCGGGTATCGGTCTCGGTTAAAGCCAGATATTTCCCCTTATGCTTGATCCCTGACTGGGGATGAATTGTCAGATCGCGAAGATGGGTTTCATAAATCACCGCATCCGTATACCGATTAAACTCTGGCCGGAAATGCTCCTCCCAACCCGGTGGATTTGTGGCCTCCATATCCAGGATCAGGCTTCGCCGGCTGTTGGCGGAAAGTCCCTTGGAATAAGGGTCCGGTGTTTGGCGCCATTCGCCAAAAACTTTCACCTCATACAGGTAATACTTCCCTGCCAGGTCGCCTTGGACCTCCAACCGCCATGTGCCATTACGATCGGGCAACATGGGAAGTTTTGCCCGGCAAGGACCGTTGGGATCGTTGAAAAGCAACAGAAAAACATCAGTGGCAACAGGAGTCCAAACCCGGAAGGCCGTTGCCACCGGTGTATAGGTGTAACCAAGGTCATCACCGTCATAAAAATAGGCTGGATCATTGATGGCTGCACTAACATCCACGTTTTTTCCAACATAAACCGGGTGGCTGACCCGGTACATATGTTTAACGTTAAGCATCTCCGCGATGACCAAGCGGATCTGCTTCTCATCAATGATCATCCTGCTGGTTATCGTTAACTCCCGGCCAAATTCATCAAAGACCTGAAATTGGTCGACATTCAATATTGCCCCCGAAGCATGGCAGGTAGCAGTTAAAACCAGATCAATACCCTGCTCGCGGAAGACCGCTGTCAAAACCTTCGGTCTGGTATCGGCTTCGCTTTTGGCCAGGTAAATTGTGGCGTCCCCCTGGACTATCCAGACCTCCGCCCGACCGTTTTTTATATCAACGAAGCGATCCATCGGAACATCCTTTTCCGACCAACCGTTACGTTTGATGATGAACCCCAGGGTTTTCACTGGACTGGTAAAAGTGATGCGAGCGACAACCCCAAAATCATCCCGGCCGGTAAAGGCGTAAGTGCTTCCCTCGCATCCGGGCAGCCATACCCAAAGATCCCAACCGTTATAATTGCCGTCATATGTGTGGAAATGCACGATAAATTCAGTAACATGCTTATCTTGACCGTTTTTGTCATGTTTTTTAAACATTGCAGCGAATCTTTCCTTTCTTGGCATTCTGTTTACTTTGGTGCAAACTTTACATGTGTACGCCGAAGAACACCAATTTAAACTGATCAATACATAGTATTTACAGGATCTTCATCGTCCTCTCCAAGCGGCAACTTTAATTTTCCAAACCAAAAATAAACAATAAAAAATGCTCATTTAAAACAAACCGTAAGCCGATAATAATTATACAGGATTTCCAGCGAAGGAGTTGACTGTCATGGATGTAGCCATGAGTGCAGCTAGAACCGTCCAAGGCATGAAAAATGAAAATCTTTACCTTGAAGCCCAAGCCGGATTATTGCGAAAGGCCATGGACATCCAAGCCCATAACATTTTAACCTTGTTGGAAAAGTCTTTACCGCCTGCGCCTGTCAACCCTCCTCATCTGGGCCAACACATTGATCTTCAAGCCTAATTCGCCATATTTAGCTGTTAAAAAAAGGCTTATTATCGATGATAAAGCAAAACCTGATGAAATGAACCGCGAAATACTCGCGGTTCATTTCTTTTTCTCTATCACCTGTAATTTATTGGCAACTCCCCAAAATCACCGATTTTATATTAATCACATTGCGGTAACAACTTCCATGCCTCTTCTAATTGCCTGCTCATTTAAGGGTAATAAGTGATGACGCCGTTCCGGCAGGATCTTTTTCAGGGAAACCATGATGTCATCAACGGATAAGATCTCCGTTGTCGCCAAAATAGCGCCAAGCATAACCATGTTACCCACTTTGTCGTTGCCGAGTTCAGCGGCGATCTCATTGGCATGAACCGGGACAACATAGACGTCGGTGCGTGTCGGTTTGGTATCGATCAAGGAAGCGTTGTAAAAGATGAATCCACCGGGCTTTACCTTGGCTTCGAACTTTTCTAAGGAAGGTTTGTTCATCGCCACCAGAACCTGGGGACGGGCCACAACCGGCGACCCCACCACCCCGTCGGAGAGAACGACGGAACAGTTGGCTGTACCTCCCCTCATCTCTGGGCCATAGGAAGGAAACCACGATACGTTCAGACCGGCGTGCATTCCTCCGTAAGCGATCAATTGGCCCATCAGCATAACACCCTGACCGCCGAAACCGGCAAAGATGGCATCAAGCTCCAACTTTGCTCACCTCCTCCGGCGATTTAAAAACACCAAGCGGATAGTAGGGAATCATATTCTCCTCCAACCATTTTAAGGCTTCCCGTGGCGAAAGCCCCCAGTTGGTGGGGCAGGTCGACAGCACTTCCACAAGGGAGAAGCCCAGACCTTGAATCTGCACTTCAAAAGCCTTGCGGATGGCCTCCTTTGCTTTATTAATGTGCTTCGGGTCATGCACACTCACCCGGGAAATATAGGCCGGACCGTCCAGTGTCGTTAACATTTCGGCGACACGAATCGGATAACCGACGGTATTGATATCGCGCCCGTAAGGTGAAGTAGTGGTCTTCTGCCCGGGCAGGGATGTGGGAGCCATCTGACCACCGGTCATACCGTAAATTGCGTTATTAATAAAGATGACAGTGATTTTTTCACCCCGCGCGGCAGCATGAACAATCTCGGCCATCCCGATGGAGGCCAGATCACCGTCGCCTTGGTAGGTAAAGACGAATCTATCAGGGAGAACCCGTTTGATGCCGGTGGCCACGGCAGGCGCCCGACCGTGAGCTGCTTGTTGAAAATCAAGATTGAAATAATCGTAAGCCAACACCGCACAACCCACGGGGGCTACCCCGATGGTTTTATCCTGAATCCCCAGATCATCAATGGCTTCGGCCACCAATCGATGGATAATCCCATGCGTACAGCCGGGACAGTAATGGAGTCTTTTTTCCGAAAGCGCTTTAGGGCGTCCAAAGACTTGTTCCATATTGAGTAAACCTCCTTCAACCGGGCAAACCACAAAGCATCTGCATCAAAGCGGTGTACCCGAAAAATTTTCCGGCCCGATTAGAAGCGGGACATGATTTCTCTATAAACCTCTTCCACCGTGGGGATCGCCCCGTTTAGCTTCCCGAAGAATTCCACAGAAGCCTCACCGTTCACTGCCAGACGAACATCCTCCACCATCTGTCCGGCGCTCATCTCAACCACCAGGAATCGCTTGCCCGCCGCCGCCAATTCCTGTATTTGCTTCGTGGGGAACGGCCAAAGGGTAATCGGCCTGAATAAGCCCACCTTTTTGCCATCCTTCCTTGCTTGATCAATGGCGGATTTGGCCACGCGGGAAGTAGTGCCATAAGCCACTACGACCAGATCGGCATCGTCAACATCAGTGCCCTCAAACCGCACCTCATTTTCGGCAATCTTTTTGTACTTCTCCTGTAATCTAAGGTTGATGGACTCCAAATGTTCCGGGAGCAATCCTAAACTATTGATCAGGTTTGGTTTTCTCTCTCCCGACAGGCCCACCGTCGCCCAGGGTTTGGCCGGCAGATCCTTGGGATCAATGGGTTCGGACTTGAAGGTAACGGGCTCCATCATCTGGCCCAAGATGGCATCACCCAAGATCATGGCAGGATTACGGTACTTGTCTGCCAGATCAAAGGCCAGGCCAACCAGATCTACCATCTCTTGCACGGACCAGGGAGCTAAAACAATTAAATGATAATCGCCGTGACCGCCGCCTTTAACCGCCTGGAAATAGTCGGATTGGGAGGGGGTCAAGCCACCCAGACCCGGTCCGCCCCGGGCCATATTGACAATAACGCAAGGAACCTCAGCGGTGGCAATATAGGATATGCCTTCCTGTTTTAGGCTAATGCCGGGACTGGAGGATGAGGTCATCGCCCGGCCGCCGGCGCCACCAGCGCCATAAACCATATTAATGGCACTAACTTCACTTTCCGCTTGTATGAACACCCCGCCAATCTTGGGCAAACGGCGAGACATATATTCGGGGACCTCATTTTGTGGTGTAATCGGGTAACCGAAGAAATACCGGCATCCGGCCCGGATGGCGCCTTCAGCCACGGCTTCGTTACCTTTCATCATAACGCGTTCAGCCATAACGCAACCTCCCATCAATCATCAGCTGAAACTTTGTTACCGGAGACAACTCGATTTTCTGATTACGAAACTTTACCCTTGGTCTCCCTGTAAACCTCAATCACAGTGTCAGGGCAGATTCGTGCGCAAAAAGCACAGCTTATGCATTTGTCCTGCTCGACAACTTCAGCGGAATGGTATCCCTGGGAATTTAAAGTATTCGACATGCGAATGATACCCCGCGGGCAAACAGAGACACATAACTCACAACCTTTGCAGCGTTCGGAATCAAAAATAACCTTGGCCACAACCAACCCTCCTTCCTATTATTCAAAACCGGTTTACTCCATCCATTCAGGACGCATATATAAGGTTAATGGCAAATATGGAACCTGGTCTTCACCGTTCTCCGGTGGGCATAAGTTGGATAAGGTGCGCCAAACCAGAGGCAACCCCAGCAACTCTGCCGCAGAGTGCAAGACTTTTCGCCCATGTAAGCGGTCTTCCGGTGTCGTTGCCGAACCCAGATTGGTGTTATCAATCAAACCGGTGGCCTGCAAGCGAGAAGCTTTCTCGATCTCCTGCACCATCGCTTTAATCTGTTCCGCATCCCTGGTATCAGGCCGGAAGGGATTGACCACCACCCAAAAGCTATAGGGTTCTTCCTGAAAATACCGGTTAAACCGACCCATGGCCGTGGCCCCGGCCGGATCACCCCCCACATCAAAGACACCGTCGTAATCACGGCTTTGCAACAGACCGATAATTTTGGGCGATAAGGCGGGAATGTCCGCTGCCTCCAACCCTTCATTGGATGAGATCACTTGGATACCTTGCCGGGTCAAATAATCCCGGATATCCCTTGTCCGGAAAAAAGGATTAACAATATCCAAGTCCACCATATTAACATTTTTACCTTTTGCTCGCAGACGCAGGGCGTAATTAATTGCCACTTCCGTTTTGCCGCTGCCGTAGGCACCGGCGATAACTGTCAATCGGGGCGTTACCATTGAATTTTTCCCCCTAAAAGATAAGTTTATTTCTTTTTCCCGGAGAATGCAACACAATATTTCCGAACACAAATTAATAAAAGGCCAAAGGCCGCAGTTGACCAACCAAATATAGGGAGCCGGTTACCACCAGCAGTTGGTTTTCTCGGACCGCCAGTTCCTTGCCTCGCTGAATAGCCTGCAAGGGATCAGTAACAATTTCCGTGGTAACCCCAGCGGCCGCAAAGGCCTTGGCCACCCGTTCCGGTTCGGCCGCATTGGCACTGTCCACCCGTGTGGCAATCACGTGAGTAAAATGTCCCGCCAAAATCTTGGCCATCTCTTCCACCGGCCGGTTATCCAGGATACCCACCACCGCCAGCTTTAACACATTGGGAAAGAGCATTGCCAAGCCGTTGCTCAATGTGCAAAACCCGTCGGGATTGTGACCACCGTCCAAGAGAATCTTGGGCCGGCCGGGAATAATTTCCAACCTCCCAGGCCAAATAGCTGAGGCAAAGCCATGGGCAATGGCTTCTTCGGTAATGCCGCCAAAACCTTTTTCTTTTAATAACTGCAGCAAACCATAGGCAACAGCCGCATTGTCCGCCTGGTGACTTCCTAAAAGATTTAAACGAAACTCCCTGGGTGCTTCATCTTTGTATCCTAACTGTACCCATGTTCCTGCTTCGGTGCAACGGGTGACCGTCACCCGGATGTCAGCGCCGACCGTTACTATAGGAGCACCCCTTTGTTCTGCGGTGTTCCGGAAGACCTGCAACACCTCGGGGCATTGCCGGGCCGTCACCACTGGCACCCCGGGCTTGATGATTCCCGCCTTTTCCCTAGCGATACTGGGCAAATCCGGACCAAGAATCTCCTGGTGATCCAGGGCGATATGGGTGAGGCCGATGGCCAGCGGATGCAGGACATTGGTGGCATCCAAGCGCCCGCCCAGACCCACCTCAATTATGGCCAGATCCACATCGGACTGGGCAAAGTATAAAAAGGCCAGGATGGTGCTGACCTCAAACTCGGTCAACTGGCCGTACTCCGGATCGGCAGCGACCTGTTCAATAGCGGGTTTTGCTACTTCTACCAGGGCGTCCAGGTTTTCCAAGGAAATTGGCTGCCGATTGATGGTGATTCTTTCCTTATAAGAAGAAAGATGCGGCGAGGTGTATTTTCCCACCGACAGACCAGCGGCGATGGCCGCTGCCTCTAAATAAGCCGCCGTTGAGCCTTTGCCATTGGTTCCTCCGATATGAACCGCCGGCAGCTTTTCTTCGGGATGGCCCAGGAGCGCCAGCACTCTCTCCATCCGTTCCAAACCGGGCTTGATGCCAAAACGGGCCCGGCCCTGGATATATTTTAAACCAGAAGACTCCTCCAGTTTGGATCACCTGTTTCAACGTTTTATAATATTGTACCACATCTTGCGCTTTCGCGAAATCAATCTCAGGCTATAACAGTTTACAATCTTTTTAAAGTTGGTCCCGCCGGGAATTTACAATTGAAATTGAACATTATACAATTGTGGCGAGGAGGGACCTACCTTGGAGATTGTGCTTTATGAACCGGAGATTCCGCAAAACACCGGCAATATAGTCCGGCTGGCCGCAGCCACCGGCTGCGGCCTGCATCTCATCGAACCATTGGGTTTCTTTTGGAACGACAGAAACCTCAAACGGGCGGGCCTGGATTATTGGGAATATGCCCGGGTGAAACGACACCGCAGTTTTGACCATTTTCTGACACTGTTTCCCGGCTGTCGCCCGTATTACCTTTCAACCAAAGGAACGAAGGGTTACCATGAAGTCCGTTTCACCCAGGACGACATACTGGTCTTCGGTCCCGAAACCCGGGGATTGCCGGAGAAACTGCTGGCGACCGATGCCGACCATGTGTTGCGCCTGCCCATGGTTCCGGGAATTCGCTGTATCAACTTGTCTAACAGCGTTGCAGTGGTCACTTATGAAGCCCTGCGTCAATTGCAATTCCCAGGAATGATTTAATTTAGACTTTAAAGGGAACTTTCTTCTGTTATCCCCCGTTATAAACGATACAACAAACATAAAACAAAATCCCCTTTATAATGTTCTAATGGGGATTAGGCCAAAAAGGAGGATACATGAGAAATGAGCCAAATACGAAAAAAATTTCTCTCAATTAGTCCCTTGGCTGCGCTATTCGTCGGCTTTATGGTAGCTGTCGGCTTGTTCGGATTACTCTATACCGGCAACCATTTCCCGGTGCAAGCCACAGGAGAGCAAAAAGTAGTCTTCGATCCCATGGCCATCTCCCGAATTGCCGAGAAAGCTGCCGATGCAGTGGTGGCCATCGAAACAACCATCAAATCCGATGACAGTACAAAAGATCCTTTCTTTGAGGAGTATCGTAGATTCCGCCGCTTCTTTAATCTTCCCGAACTGCCCCAGGAAAGGGAAGCCCAAAAAGGTTACGGCAGCGGTTTTATCGTTGATGCCAAAGGTTATATCGTCACCAACTACCATGTGGTCAGAAACGCCCAAAAAGTTCAAGTGCGGCTCCTAGGTGATGAACAACGTTACTCCGCAGAGGTGTTGGATGTCAACCCCGATGTGGACATCGCTGTGTTGAAAATTAATGTCAATAAAAAACTCACCGCCCTACCCATGGGTTCTTCCCAGAAGGCCCGGGTCGGTGAATGGGTCATTGCCATTGGCAATCCCTTTGGCATGGAACACACAGTGACCGTTGGTGTGTTAAGCGCCAAAGAACGCCAGGTTGCAACCCAGGTGGGCCGCAGAAACCAAGTTTATAATAATCTCCTGCAGACCGATGCGGCGATTAACCCGGGCAACAGCGGCGGCCCCTTAATTAACCTCAAAGGGGAGGTTATCGGGGTTAATTCCATGATCAATGCTGCCGGGCAAAATTTAGGTTTTGCCCAACCCATCGACAATATCAAAGACTTCGTTTATGACGTGATTAAATTCGGGAAAAGCCAACAACCTTGGCTTGGTATCTCCTTTGACAGCCTCACCAATTTGAGCGATGATACCAAGGCATACTTCGGGCTGGAAAAACTCTCCACCGGCCTGTTGATTCAAGGCGTCTTCCCGGATTCACCGGCGGAAAAAGCAGGCCTTGAACGTTTTGATGTGCTTCTGGAGATCGATAAGAAACCGCTCAAAGAAGGCAAAGATTTGATCGACTTCATTAAAAAACAGAAACCCGGAAATGTTGTCACCTTATTAATTAATCGCAAAGGACAAATAAAAGTGTTTAAAGTCACCTTGGCTGAAAAGCCAAAGACTGAATGGGATTAAGCGAAAAAAAGGGCGGGGTCAAAGCAAATTACCCCACCCTTTTTTTACCGTTGATCACACCAAAGAACTCCGGACTAGAGCCGTAAAAGATTTTCCACCACTTTTTGCCGGGCCAAAGAGCAAAAACGAGTAAATGTCTTTGCGCCGACAAACTCCCAACCGGTATAAGTATCCTCTTTCTCCCAGTCCGCCTTGATCTTCGCCAAGAGGAGTTCCCATTGCGGAAGTGCAATCCCGGTCTCCGTCGGTGGAACATATTTCATTAATCCCTCAACACTGTCCTTGGCCGCCTTGTATCCTTCCGGCGCCAGGCCCCGGCGGTACAGTACATCGAAGGAACTCATCTCCGCATAGTAATACCTCCCGGTCTGTATGCCGTAGCGGAGAAACAACAGCGGCGCCCGAACCAAACGTGGCCGGAAACAGGTTCTTTGCCAAAGTTCATCAAGATCCAGGTGGGTCTCCCATCCCAGCAGCAATGCCGGCGGGCAGGAGCCTAGCGTCTGCCGGAGTTTGGCCTTGTTGGAACGCAAGGCAAGCCTGCTGTCCATAAAATGGGTATTTTTTTTGTCGCGCATAGCAACTGCATCAGGCAACAATGAGCCCACCAAAAAAAGTTCCCTTTGCTCGTCGGGGAAGTTCCGGGCGGATACACCTTCCCAAGCCAGAATATAATGCATAAAACGCGTTGCCATGCTTCTCTCCCATTCTCCGTTTAAATGCCTTTTGTCTTAGCTTCTCACAGCGAACCAGAGAAATAATCCCCACAACAACTGCTGACGTTATTTCTCTGTTTCTACCCGGATTACCTTCTCTAGTAAAGAAAAAAGCATCCCCATCCAGGGGACGCTTAAATGTTTTATGCTAATTTTTAGGGAGCAGTTTGACAAATTCTTCAGCCGGCACCGGACGACTGACATAGAATCCTTGGAAATAATCGCATTTATGCTCCTTTAAGAAGGATAATTGTTCTTTTGTCTCCACCCCTTCCGCCGTGACATTCAAGTCCAAATTATGGCCCAGGACAATAATGGACTGGGCGATCGCCGCATCGTTCGCATCGGACAGAATATCACGGATAAAGGACTGATCCACCTTCAGCGTATCCAGGGGGAATTTCTTTAAATAACCAAAGGAGGAATATCCGGTGCCAAAATCATCTAAAGCAATATGCACGCCCATCTCCTTCAATTCTTGTAAAACCCTGTAGGTATAATCCACATCTTCCATGGCAATGCTCTCGGTGATCTCCAATGTGAGGTATTTGGGATCCAAACCTGTTTCCTGCAGAGTTTTCCTGACCATTTCCACCAGATCCTGCTGCCGGAACTGGCGAGCCGAGAGATTAACCGCAACTTTCAGGGAAGGATAACCCGCATCTTGCCAAGCCTTATTTTGGACACAAGCTGTTTTGAGCACCCATTCACCGATGGGAACAATTAAACCCGTTTCTTCCGCCAAGGGGATGAATTCACCCGGCGACACCATTCCCAGTTTGGGATGGCGCCAGCGGATCAAAGCCTCCATCCCGACAATTTGATCCGAACCCACACTTACCAAGGGTTGATAGTAGACTAAAAATTCATCCCGCTTTAAGGCGCGCCGCAGATCATTTTCCATGGTAAGGATCTCGGAGGTCTTTTTATTCATTAGTGGTGTATAGAACCGGTAACAGTTGCCCCCTTCATTCTTGGCTTGGCGTTGGGCAGCATCAGCATTCTTCAAGAGTTTTTCCGGGTCGTCGCCATCGTTGGGATATAGGGCAATACCGATACTGGTGGTGATGAACAACTCCATATCGTTCATCAGGAACGGCTGGCGGAAGCTTTCCAGGATGTCCTTGGCAACCTTTGCCACATCCTCCACCCGCGCCACCTGCGGCAAGAGCAGGATAAACTCGTCACCGCCAAACCGGGCAACAGTATCACCCTCCCGGACACAGGACAATAAACGCCCGGCTATGTTCTGGATTAACCGGTCGCCGACTTCATGACCGAAGGTATCATTGACATACTTGAATCGATCCAAGTCTAAAAACAAGACGGCCAAGACTGCGCTAACGCGGTGGGCGTGGGCCAAAGAAAGGGTTAAGCGGTCATTGAACAGGGCTCGGTTGGGCAGCCCCGTCAGCAGATCGTGATATGCCTGATGCCGGATGGTCTCCTCTGCTCGCTTCCGTTCGGTAATGTCCCGATCGATGCCCAGCAAGACCTCTTTTCCACCCAGGGTGATCAAATTACTAACCGTCTCAATTGGGTAAACCGTACCGTCTTTGCGCATATGAAGAAACTCTTGCCGATGGGTTTTCACCCGACGGAGAAGCTGGTAATATTCCCGCCGGAACTGTTTATCTCGTTCATTCTTCTCGTAATTGAGGATGGTAACATCCTGACCGATCAGTTCCTCCCGTGTATACCCGTTCATGCGGCAAGCCGCCTCATTGCAATCAATAATCGGCCAATCTTCCCCGTTATTTTTCATTTCAAAGAGGAAGATGGCATCCGGTGAATGTTCAAACAGGGTATAATAGCGTTCCTCGCTTTCCCGCATGGCGTCCTCCGCCTTCTCTTTCTCCGTCAACATACGGGCCTGTTGAACATTCTGCAAAGCCAGCTTGGAAATTTGTTGAGTAATTAAATGTAAAGTTTGGAAGATCTCGTTAAATTTTTCCTTGGACATTCTGGGAACTTCTTTAAGCGCCGCGAGAAACTCCTGCTCATTCGCGCCAATCTCCCTGGCGTAATTCAACATCCGTTCCTGGTCTGGCTCTTCCAAAAAAACCTGGCCAATAAGCCAATGGGCGATGGGCCGATCGCCTACGTAAATTTTTGTTCCTGCATCGATCAGACCTACGCTCAGGCAGGGTTTGACAAAGGAATATTCATTTTTGTCTGTGACATTACTAGCATCCGACTTCATACAGTTTTCTGTGCCTTTTTCGTTCTTCCTGATAATCTCTTGGCATAAGCGGGTAAAATTGCTTGGTCTGGTAATCGGTCGACCTTCAACATCGGTAATAAGCGAAGCCACTCCGGTAGCCCGGGCAAAGGCATCCTGAATCTCTTGTATTTCATCGATATTAAATATATCTTCAAATTTCAGCCCCGAGATATCCCCCACCGGCTGAGTCAGGGCAATAATCCGTTGCTTTAATGCTTGTTCAATCTGTTTGTGCCTGGTAATATCCCGCGCCACCACTATGGAGTAGGAAACCCCATTCATGCTATAATTCTTCACTGCCACTTCCCAATCAACCGTGGAACCATTAACCAAACGCACATGTTCTTCAAGAACGGGAAGATCATTAGCTCCTGATAAACACAAATCAATATGCTCTTGCACCAAGCCGCGGTCATCAGGATGGAATAATTCAGTGACATCCTTCCCGATATAATCTTCTGCTGAATGCAGGCCAAACAGTTTTATGCCTGCCTTGTTAATAAAATCCAACTTGCCGTTCCGGTGGATAAAGACAACTACTGGCAACATCTCCACCAAACTACGGTACTTTTCTTCGCTCCCGCGTAAAGCCTCCTCGTTCAACTTATTTTTGGTATTATCCCGGATAAACAAGATCGCACCCAGGGCGATCCCCGATTGAATATTTGTGATCTTGGAAAGTAAACCGAATTTCTTCCCGCTGTTGTAATTGCGACAGATTTCCAAATTCTCGTTAACATTCAATTCCTTATACTCCGGAATCAGCTCCGTAATATGAACTCCTGCCCTTATCCTGTCAGGGAAAAAGAAGTTCTCGGCCGACTGATTAAAGAGGACAATTTCATCCTGGTTATTTAAAATAATCACCCCTGCTATCGCATTGGCAAAAAGATCGTGGGCGATTTCAGCAATATCGATTGATAGAAAGTTGTATTTGATCATCGCCAAATAAATGGCTAAACTAATGATAACCGTGGATTCGGCAAAGAACATATCTAAATGATTATTAGAATAGTCCGTAAAGGAAAGAACAAAAGCCGAGGCAGTCAGCAGGATGCCAAAGATCAGGATGATCATCTGTGCCCGGTAACGCCGGTCATTGGTGGATTTTATCTTTTGATTCAGATAATATACCGTGACAGCCAACGGGTATAGACCCACGAGGCAAAAGGCTGGGTTGCCGAGGATTCCTCTCGTCGAAGCGATTCCCCAGAACGTTCGATGGTAACCGGAGATAATCCAATCCGTCGTGAGCAACAGAAGACAAAAAATACCGGCTGCAACCAAGGTAAACCAGTAAGAAAAATCCTTCTTTCTTTGCAGAAACAAATAAATAAAGCGTAAAAACAAAAACCCCAGTAACGCCCCAGGAACATTCCCAAGCCGTACAAAGAGATTCATCCATTCCCCATGAACATTTGTTTTCAAGACCAAATGAACCAAAAGCCACAATACGGTGGCTCCGGCCAGTTGTAAATAGGCATAGTGAATCTTTCGCTTATACTTCTGGGCATAAACGAAAGTAAAGGTAAAACCCTTGACCGCCAAAGCTATTAGGGTAATAATGATGTAGGGATTCATACGCTGTCTTCCTTCCAGTGATGAATTATACCGGCATAATCTTTTAAGGCTTCTTCACCCTGGCGTGATAGCCCGTATAATCCTCTTTTCAGCCGATGAAACCAATGATAATAGTTCTTTTGCAGGATCGCCCCGGCCTTCGGCAGATTTAACGCTGTCATTATTTGTTTGGGACTGCATGGCCCTGAACTATGCAACTTGGCGGCAACCAGCAGGGCTTGTTGGCGATAAGCGGTAACAAGAGGCCGGCGACAGCTCCCTCCCTCGTTAAAATCGCCGGTTCGCGCCGCAAATTCCTGCTGCAAACTTCTTCGCTTCCGGTGATCACTGGCGGGCAAATTCAACTTGGGCTCACACCAGACCTCAACCATATGCGGGCAACCGGCGAAGAAGGATACTGTCAACAGACCCAAACCCAACCGGCGACAAAGCCGGAGAATGTCCCGCCTGTGGGATAAGGTGCAACGTTTTGGCTTTTCAACTGCAAGATATACTAATCTGGTCACAGTCTGTCTTTTGGTTCCCTGTAAAAACAGGTCTAAATTGAGGCGGGTTTTTAACTCCACAATGACAAGCTCTTCTCCCTTTACAGCCACTAAGTCGCAGCCATTGACCTCTCCTTTGACTGTATAACCATTGTTGGTGAAAAATTTTTTGACGGGCGCATAAAGCTCAGTTTCTTTTCTACTTTGCATTACAGCCCCCCATGGTACTATCTACATTTTTTATAAAAATTCGACAACCCATCTTTTTTTCCTGCTCAAAACAACCTTTCCTTGTCCCACTTCGTTTGTTTGCTCTGACAATCCGGAGTTTTTGTATAGGTGATTACCGTAGAGAATCGCCACTCTACCACGCCCCCTGGCAAGAGAACGGACCAGTTTATCCGGGATCTTAACCTGCCTATTTCAACAACCCGAGACTGGCAAAGTTTATACCAACTCAACCTGAACCGGGTTTACCGGCCAAAAAGATCGCCACCGTTCCCCCCCACAAGGAATGGACTTGCACATTTTGAAAACCACATTGACCAATCAATGCAGAAAAACCAGCTTTATTCTGAAAGTTCCAAACTGAAGCCGGCAAATAATCGTACGGTCCCCGTTGTTTCAAGATTACATAACCGATTAGCGGAAGCAAACCGGCGAAATACCGGCGATACAAGCCCAAAAACCACCTATTCTCCGGTTGTGACAACTCCAAACAGGCGAATTTGCCCTTTGGCCGTAGGACACGATACATCTCCTGAAGACCGGTTTTAGGATCGGACAGATTTCTGACACCAAAGGCATTTGTGACAACATCAAAACTCCCGTTGGCAAAGGGCAGGTTTAGGGCATCCGCCAACCGGAAACTACAGATTTTTTGATAATTATTGCGGCGGGCTTTTTCTTTAGCTCTCACCAACATTTCACGGGTAAAATCAATCCCGACAACAGACCCGCCTTTGTTAAGCCGCTTGGCCAACGCAAAGGTTAATTCCCCGGTGCCGCAACAGATGTCCAGCACCTCTTCGTGACCGGCAAGTTCCAAAAGGTCCACGACCCGGCGCCGCCAACTTCCGTCCAGTCCCCAACTGAACAAACGGTTCATCTGGTCATAAACAGGGGCAATACACGAAAAGAGACCCCTTATCTGTTCAGGGTCTTTTGACAGATCCATCCTCGTCCATCCCCTACTCACCTCAACCACATATACTTATCCAAAATTTATTTTTTCCAAAATGGCGGGTATTAATCGGACTAATTGACCGACGGCAAGTAAGGGGTGTAAGATTCGCTTACCTTCCCGGGCCGCGACGACGGAGTTTACGCAGGCGCTCGGCCCGCATAGCCTTGGCATTTTTCCTGGCAGCAAACTCCTCCTCTTCCCATTCCTCTTCTTCCCTCGCTGCCCGGGGCAAAGGGCCCATTCCTTTAAGCAGAATTATGGTCTCCCCTGGATTTGCTTGGGAGTAAGGCGAACCATCCTCGCCACGAAAGTATGTCTCCACATAAGTTAAGGCCAGTTCAGATTCTTCCAGCCAATGGCGAACGCCAGATTTGAGTACAGGGAATACCTCACTATGTTTCCCTTGACCATGGATTACCCGGATTAACCGCTCGTTAAACTTCACCGCCGACAAAATTGATTTTTCCATTTTTTCCAGAGCTTCGGTCAAACCCAAGCCATGCAGATCGATAGTTAACATATAATCGGCTCCTTTTGTGTTTTAATACTTAATTCCACCGGCAGCGGCAAGTCCCTGCAGTACTGGTAAACTATTGTCTTTCCTTGATTTATCAATCACAATATGATATATAAAAACCAAATTGCATAGATAAAATAAAAGTTGGCAAAGCAAAGCAAGGAGGCCCCGATGAAAATCATTGAGGCAAATTTGGCGGCTTCGGCCGTCCAACCCAACCAATACCCCCAAAAACCCTGGCCTGATCTGGCCTTGGTCGGCCGTTCCAATGTGGGGAAATCATCCTTAATCAATGCTCTGCTGGGCAAGAAGAACCTGGCCCGGGTTGCCGCCAAACCGGGAAAGACCGGTATCATCAACTTTTATAATGTCAACAATCAATTTTTCCTTGTAGACCTGCCCGGTTATGGCTATGCTCAAGTTGCCAAGACCACTAAACTGGCATGGCAAGGGATGATCGAAACTTATTTGACCACTAGAAAGCAGCTAAAATACATCTTCCTACTGGTGGACATCCGCCATGCACCCACCGAAGACGATCGGATCATGGTGAATTGGTTGCACCAAATGGAAAAGCCCTATCTTGTTGTTGCCACCAAAGCAGATAAGATTGGCCGTACCCAAATCAACCAGCGTCTTACTGAGATCAGAAAAACCCTGGAACTGCCGGACAAGAGCGAACTGATAGCATTCTCCGCCAGATCCCTTTTAGGCCGCAATGAGCTTTGGCAGGCCATCCGTTCCGCTCTGTCCTACCCTTGATTGCTGTGTATTAACAATAACAAAGGAATTATTGCTACAAGTATTTTTTTGTGATAATATTGGTTTATAGGTCAAAAATAAATATGTTAAACAAGGCCTTCAGGGCAAGGTGAAATTCCTTACCGGCGGTAAAGCCCGCGAGCCACTTAAGTGGTTGATCCGGTATTAATTCCGGAGCCGACAGTATAGTCTGGATGGGAGAAGGCGTGGAAACCATCTTTCGTTTGCTTGTCCCTGAAGATTTCAGGGGCTTTTTGTTTAGGTCCCCTTGCCCGGAAGGAGGAGTACGGTGGAGGCCGATTTATTGCGGTTTTCAAAGGAAGATCAAACTTTTATGCAACGTGCGCTGGCATTGGCCGCCAAAGCCCGTGGCTGGACCGCTCCGAACCCAATGGTCGGTGCAGTAGTGGTCAAAAACGGCCGGATCATCGGCGAAGGTTACCATCACCGGGCCGGTGAACCCCATGCCGAAATTCATGCCTTAAACCAGGCCGGTGAGAATGCCAGGGGTGCCACACTCTATGTCACTTTAGAACCCTGCTGTCACCAGGGGAAAACTCCCCCTTGCACCCGCCGGATCATCCAGGAAGGGTTGGCCCGGGTTGTTGTGGCCATGGAGGACCCCAACCCCCTGGTTGCCGGCAAGGGCCTGACCCAACTGCGTCAAGCCGGCATCATTGTGGAAACGGGATTGTTGCAACAGGAAGCAGCAAAACTCAATGAAGTGTTCATTAAGTATATAACCACAAAACAACCCTTTGTCGTCCTAAAAACCGCGATCACCCTTGATGGTAAGATCGCTGCCGTCTCCGGGGATAGCCGCTGGATTACCGGTCCCGCCGCCCTCCGGTATGTGCACCGCCTACGCCACTATTACGACGGAGTAATGACGGGCATTGGAACAATATTAAAGGATGATCCCCAATTGACCTGTCGTTTGCCGGGAGGGCCGTATAAAAATCCCGTCCGCATCATCCTTGATTCCCGTGGCCGAACCCCTCTGACCGCCAAGGTGCTGCAGGGTTTAGCCGAGACGCCAACAATAATCGTGGTCACCAAGGCTGCCCCCCCTTCCCAAATGGCAGCACTGGCTAAAACGGGCGCTAAAGTTTTGCAGGTCAGTCCCGACGCAAGCGGCCGAATTGATTTGAAACAGCTAATGACCAAGTTGGGTGCGTTGGGCATCAGCTCTGTCCTTTTGGAAGGCGGCGGTCAAGTTAACGCCTCTGCTGTTGCCGCAGGTATTGTCGACAAATACCTGGTCTTTATCGCACCGAAGATTATCGGCGGCGCCACTGCCCCCACCTTTGTGACCGGTACCGGCATAAAGATGATGGAAGACGCCATCCGCCTGTCCTCCCCGCAAATTCGCCGGTTTGGGCAGGATCTTTTGTTGGAATACTATCCTGCTGAAGACCAAGGGGAAAATCATTGATTGTGTGGTGAAAAAATGTTTACCGGCCTTATCGAAGAAATTGGCACTGTTATCCAGGCAAAGGCCACCGGTGACTCCCGGCGCATTGGTATCCGCGCCAACATCGCCACCGAGGGGGTCCGTTTAGGCGACAGCATAGCCGTAAGCGGGGTCTGCTTAACAGTCACTGAACTAAGAGGCCCGGCTTTTTATGCTGATGTTTCGCCGGAAACGGTAAAACGCTCGGTCTTAGGTAGGCTTATGCCGGGTGACCGGGTTAATTTGGAACGAGCGCTCAAAGTCGGAGACCGGCTGGGCGGCCACCTGGTCACCGGTCATATCGATACCGTGGGAACCCTACTCCAACTAAAGCCGGAAGGTCCCTTTACGACTTACCGGTTCAGCATACCCGAAACTTATAGTAACTACATTGTCATAAAAGGATCGATTGCCATTGACGGAATCAGTCTAACCGTGGCTGATTGCGATGAATCCGGCTTTACCGTGGCAGTTATCCCCCACACCGCCCGAAACACCACCCTGCAGTTCAAAAAAGCGGGAGACCAAGTAAACCTGGAATTTGATCTCCTTGGGAAATATGTAGCAAAAATGCTGTCGGCACAAAGCCCTGTGAGGAGTACTCCCGCCAAAAAGGAATTAACCCTGGAAGACCTGATTAAAGCTGGCTATTAATCTTCCGTCCAAGGAGGTAGGGCACACAGATGCAGTTCAACACCATCGAAGAAGCATTGGTAGAACTCCAAAGCGCCCGTATGATCATTGTTGTTGACGATGAGGACCGGGAAAATGAAGGAGATTTAGTCATGGCCGCCGACAAGGTAGACCCGGAGGCTATCAATTTTATGGCCAAGTATGGCCGGGGCCTTATCTGTGTCCCCATGACCGGTGACCGGCTGGACGAACTGAACATTCCTCCCATGGTCTCCGATAATACCGAACGACTGGGGACCGCCTTCAGCGTTTCTGTTGATGCCAAAACTACCAAAACAGGCATCTCCGCCTATGAACGTTGCGAAACCATTCGCGCCTTGATTAACCCTAAGACCCGTCCCGAAGATCTGGTCCGACCCGGACACATCTTCCCCCTCCGGGCTAGGGAGGGCGGTGTGCTCAAACGGGCAGGCCATACCGAAGCCGCTGTTGACCTGGCCCGGTTGGCCGGATTATATCCCGCAGGAGTCATCTGCGAAATCATGAATGAAGACGGTACCATGGCGCGCCTACCTCAATTAATGGAGTTTGCCGGGACCCATGGTTTAAAGATCATCTCCATTGCCGATCTCATTAATTACCGGATGGCCCGGGAAAAACTGGTGCACTGTGTGGCAAAGACAGTTCTGCCAACCACCTTCGGTGAATTTCAGGCCTATGCCTATGAGTCGTTGGTCGATGGTGAATGCCATGTGGCATTGGTCCGGGGCGAAGTCAGGGGCAAAAAAGATGTTTTGGTCCGGGTGCATTCGGAATGTTTGACCGGCGATGCCCTTGGTTCCCTGCGCTGCGATTGCGGGCCCCAGCTGCACACCGCTATGCAGGCAATTACCAAAGAAGGAACCGGTGTTTTACTGTATATGCGCCAGGAAGGCCGGGGCATTGGTTTACTGAATAAGCTCCGTGCCTATGAACTGCAGGATCAGGGGAAAGATACGGTGGAAGCAAATATCATCTTAGGTTTCCCCCCTGACCTCCGTAATTACGGCATTGGTGCCCAAATCCTGGTGGATCTGGGCTTGACCAGCATCCGACTGCTAACCAATAACCCGCGAAAGATCGCCGGTCTGTCCGGTTATGGCTTGACGGTTACCGAACGGGTTCCGTTGGAGATTCCACCGGTGGCAACAAACACAAAATACCTGGCCACAAAGCAAAAAAAACTGGGGCATTTCCTGCATATCCATGAAAGTTGACAAGATTGAGGACGGAGGGATACAAATGAACGAAAACGGTGTCAATGTCATCCAAGGTGCATTATTGGGTCAAGGTCTGAAGTTTGCTTTGGTCGTCTCCCGTTTTAACGAATTTATCACCGGTAAGCTTCTGGAAGGGGCCTTGGACGGCTTAGTCCGCCACGGTGTCCAATCATCCGACATTGATGTGGTCTGGACCCCCGGTGCCTTCGAACTGCCCCTTGTGGCCCAAAAACTGGCACAGAGCCACAAATACAATGGCGTAATTTGTTTGGGCGCAGTCATCCGTGGTGCCACCAGCCATTTTGATTATGTCGCCGGTGAAGTGGCTAAAGGTATCGCCCAAGTCAGTCTGCAAAGCGGGCTGCCAGTAGTTTTTGGCGTCTTAACAACGGATACGATTGAACAAGCCATTGAGCGGGCGGGTACCAAAGCCGGGAACAAAGGGTTTGAAGCGGCAACTACTGCTTTGGAAATGGCTAATTTATTCGAAAGCATCAACAATATGGTCGAACGCAAATCATAATCACTAGTTGCTTTTCCCATCAAACCAGATCATCCGACAAGTATAAATAAACCCACGGCAGGTCGTTGGACCACCGTGGGTTTTTCTTTGCAGACCGGAAACATGATCAGGGTTTGATGGCGATCATATCATTGATAATTTTCCCTGCTTCAACAATATAACGGTCTTTTAACAGTTCGTTTGTCCATTTCGCCACTTTTTCCTTGTTTTTCGTTTCCGAAGTCCAAACAACTTTGATGTGCTCTTGCGGAGTCTGGATTTTCTCCAGATGGTCGGTCTCTTCGCTAATGGCCTTTTGTTCTTTCATAAACGCCACAAGGTTCAAGGTTTTTTCCGTGTTCTTTTGGCGTTCTTGCGCGCGCTGCACATAACTGTCAATTGCAATAAAGACAGGGTCTTCCTTGATCCGTTTCGCACTGTTGTTCCTTAATGCGCCAAGATTTAATGAACCGGCCCATTTCTTGTATTTTGCCGCCGGGATGGTATCCCACGGCATGGCATAGTCGATTTTCCTTTCCCCGATCTCCAGGTAACTATAGGGATCAGGTAAAGTAATGTCTGGCTCAACCCCCTTTTCTTGGGTGGAACCGCCATTGATCCGGTAGAATTTTTGGATGGTTATTTTTACGGAGCCCAAGGGTTTATGCTCATTGAAGGATCTTTCGTTAATTATCTTGTCAAAGTCGTAGATAACTTGGACCGTGCCCTTGCCGTAGGTCTGGCCGCCGACAATTACCGCCCGACCATAATCCTGTAAGGCCGCAGCCAAAATCTCGGAAGCAGAGGCACTCAATGAATTGACTAAGACAACCAATGGTCCTTTATAAGTCACTTTATTATTGGTTGCCTCTTTGACTTCAATGGAACCGGAACGGTTAAGAACCTGCACAACAGGGCCGTTTCCTATAAATATGCCAGAAATATCAATGGCATCCACCAAAGACCCACCGCCGTTGTCGCGCAGGTCAAGAATGATCCCATCAACATTTTGGTTCATCAGTTTTTGGAGTTCTTTGCGGACATCATCTGCAGAGTTTCTTCCCCCGTTCCCGGTAAAGTCGGAATAAAATGAAGGAAGAAGAATATACCCAAATTTCCTGTTTAATTTTTGGTCGCTGATAATTGCCGATTTGGCATAAGTTTCCTCAACAATCACCGTATCACGGATCAGCGTAATCACTTTGATCTGCCCGTCCGGCTTGCGCACGGTCAACCTAACCTCTGTGCCTTTCTTCCCACGAATATATTTAACGGCTTCGTCCACGGGCATATCAACAATATCAACGGGTTCATCGGAACCTTGGGCTACCTTGAGAATCCTGTCCTCCGGCTGCAACTCCTTCTGCCGCCAAGCTGCGCTGCCCGGTATAATCTCCACAACTTTGATAAATTCCCCGTCTTCTTGAAGGACCGCTCCGATGCCTTCCAATCTGCCGGTCATCGAAATATCAAATTCCTCTTTTTCTTTTGGCGGCATAAATTCCGTATGGGGATCAAAACTCCTGGCCACTACATCCAAGAAATCCTCAAAATGCTCCTGTTCGCTTTTGCGCAGGATTCGCTGGTGAGCTCGGGTAATTCTTTTGGCCACATTCTTACGGGCTTTAGCCTCAAGTTCCGCCGGGGTATCTTTCTTCCCCTCGGCCTCTGTTTTTTGCATCTCCAAAAGATGATGGTACTCCATGAGCGTTGTGTATTTAAGATACTTGCGCCAGATCTCCTTCAGTTCTTCAGTATCGGCGGGATAGTCACGTTTTTCGGGATCTGTTTCAAAACTTTCGTCTATTGTATAGTCGAAGGGTTCTTTCAGGATGGTCTGGGCAATATTCTCCGCCTCAAAGACACGGGTCTTCAGCAGGCGGGAGGCCACCTCAAAGAAGCGAAAAGTACCGCTCCGCAATTCATTGTCGATATTGGTTTGAAATTCCTTGAGTTCTTCATAATCCGCTTTCAACAGAAAACGTTTATTCACATCAAGTTCCTTTATATAAAGATCAAAAACCTTCTTCGAAAAAACGTCATTCAAATTTTGCGGTTTAAAGTGTTCCTGCCTAATCACGGTCATCATTAATTTTGATTGGACATAGTACTTATCCGGCTCTTTCCCGGACAAAAACGCCGTACAAATCAAAAGCGTCAGTACACATATACCGGTAATAAGAAACCAACGCCGGAAAGTCTTGGAATGCCAAGGATTTGCCAGTACGTGCTTCTTCAAATATAAAACCACCTTTATTATGGTTTATTCACGGTCTAGATCAAATTTTATCATGAATTAATTCAAGCTTCCACCTTTCTCCGAATAATCCTCTTGATTTTCAACGAAAATTTCTAGGAATTGTTCCGAAGTTTTTCATCTATATAATAATATAAAAACAGCCATAGCTGTATGCCCTTAGGCAATACGGTTATGGCTGTCACTGAAAATGGGTTATAGCAGCAAATTCAATTGCAATAACTGTTATTCAGCGTCTTTATCATCAGTTTCAGTGGCATTTGCTGGCTTACCGTCGATTTCTTTCCCACAACTCTCACAGTACTTACCGTAATTAACGATTTTCTCACCGCAATAACGACAGAATTTAATCTTTGAAGGCTCACTCTCTTTTTGGAAGTCACCGCCGCAAAATTCACAGAAACGGCCATCGCGCACAATCCGCTCGCCACAATACCGGCAGAATTTTGTTTTCTTAATATCAACCCCATCCATCCCTTGTTCTTTGGGGGTTTTAATTACCGTTTCCTCTGTCGGTGCTATGGTGGTGGCAGTGGTATCAGTAGTTTCCTTTGGAGTAACAGCAGTTTTATTGCTATCAAGCACTTTTTCGCTGCTACGAATCGAAAGCTCCTCCCATTTCAGATTGATGGTTGCTGTATATGAGTCTCCTGAGATTTCGTTCACATAGATAAGAAAAAGCTTACCGGAATGCACACCTTTAACCAAATAGTAAAATCCTGAACTTGGAATAAAAGCAGAACTCTTCCATTTGTCGACTTTAGTTAAATCAAGCTTGCCAAGATCCGGCCGTTTTCTACCTAGACTTTTCACCTTTGCGCTGTAAATAAGATGCCTGTTATGATTAATACTATATACAACCGTAAAATCATAAGGGGATTTTTGTATATCCACAACCGCCCGTCCTTCAACAAAATAACCATGACCATCACCCAATGTGCAGTCACCAGCCCTGATAACTTCTGCTTGTTGCTGGGCGTTGGCAAGCTGATTAAATAACAAAAATGCGCCAAAAACAATAAGTACGGTTATGATACAACGGCTCAAATATCTCATTCCATCTTCCCCTTTCTTGTTTGTACTACTGAACTACGCTCAAGGTATTCGCTATGTGCAACGCTTTTCCTGCAATTGGGTACCCACTTCATGTTCCGGCAAGCTTAATCCGGCTTTATTGATTGCACTCCAGGATTTTTATTCCCCAAAGTTTTTCAATGGCACGGTTCTCAACTTTTCGTGTAAATGACTCAAACCCGTCGATATTCACATTACCTTTGCCTGGCTTGCTCCGAGTCTTGTATGTTTTATAGGAAATCAGCAAAGAGATCATATGAAAACTGAGAATTGTCGAGGTGTTGAGGCGTCGGATCACATTGTCGGCAGCCATATTCACCATTTCTTCATCATAGGCAACCATCAATTCCTGGTCCTCCTTCAGTTGCAACCATTTAGTGATTAATCGCGAAACCGCCGGCAAATCCTACAAATTAATCTGTAACTTGCCGCTGATCTTAACATCATTGCTCGTCCCATGAACATTCAGCGCAATGTCCCTAATCAATCCTGGATCTACGGGAACTCCGTTGTTTTTGAAGGTCAGTTCAGCTGTAAGGAGATGTCCATAACGAAATGGTGTTATGTGGCTGATTAATTTGTCCGCAGTCCAATAAGCTTCACCAATTTTATCCCCTACCGCATCAAAGGCCTCGGCATGGATCTGCAAGGTGTCGTAGGAGATCCTTCCTTCGTTTCGCATCCCCAAATACAAAACTGCTTCCCAATTATTCCCCGATTGTCCGCTTACCGGTTGCCAAGAAGTATAGTTGATACTCAGATCCATCACCGGCTCTGTTCCCAAGCTGCATCCGACCAACAAAACAAGTACGCCGATTGCCAAGCCAACCTTAATTTTCCCCATGATCTAACCTCCAAATTAATGCCATGCATTTTTAATTATAAGTAGGGATTACGCTGGTCATCAACAACAACCATTTTCCTTAGCCGGACATAGGTTTCTGCCAATATTTTTCTGGTATTAACCGGCCATTTTCGTTTATTGGCCAAGATACCTTCTGGATATAAAAACGGACAAAAAAGCAGCTATTTCACAGCTGCACATGGGGAATACACTTTATATCAAGAAGGCTCCAATTCCCTCCAGCATTTACTTGCTGGGGAAGGATCAATTGCCTCCGGGTACTTTCTTTTGCCATCATTTTTGCCACCGGTTTTTCTGCTTTAATGGCCTTGATGATCTTGTCCTTCTCCCGCTGGATCGTCCTGAGCGCACCCTCCTGCTCTTTCAAGACATTTGCCATCTTTTGGACCAGCTCATCAAGTTTGCGGATAAGCCAATCGGTACCACCCTTGTCAACCTCCCGTAAAAGCTCGTCCATCTCCTGTAGCAATTTCTGTTTATGCCAAGGCTTGACCGGCGCACTCTGGACGGCGCCGCGCATTAGATGCAGTCCTGTCTTGATCTTCTTCATTTCGCTTATTCCCCCCTTCATCAGTTAATGCAGCATTCCCCAAGGCAGTGCATTTTTCTCAACCACGAAAAAAATATAAGCATGCTTTGGGCATGCTTTTAACGTTTCTTCCGTCTGGTATTTTCATTTTCTCATTTTCTTCCCTCAAAACACCGGAAAATTGAAAGTACCGCATAATCAGAGGCATTATCTAAGGAAAGATTAAAGGTAAATCGGGTCCTCCCAAATCTGCCGGGCGTAGGATATCCGAATTCTGGTTAGGGCTAGATCAATCTGGGGATATGTATATTCGATCAAAGACAGTGTTTCCCCAATTATTGCCATCATGTCGGCGGTAGCTTCCTCCGGATCATTGGTAAACATGGCTCGAAAACGTCCCGTAATATCCAGAGGTTTAATCTCCATATTCTCCAGCGTATGATACATCCACTTATAGGACGGAAAGTAACTGCGATTCAACCCAAGAAGCGTGTGAAAGACGTTTTGCTGCTGTCCAACCAGGTAGGTATAAACCGCTGAAGGATTACCCCGCTTTTGCATCAATTCCAAATCGGGATGAACATAATTCCCGATACTGCATTGAATGTAATTTAATGCCAGTTCATCGGGGAAGAGTGCAGCCCGGTTCTTCCAGGTCCTAACCAGTTGTTTTCCATACAACGAAACTGAGGTTCGGATCATCTCCATAAAAATGCTATACTCCGGGGCAGGATCATACTCCTGCAGTACACGTTGGAGCCACCGCTCAGCATCAATCACTGTAATATGGTGGAGATCAACGGGAAATCCTTGGATCACCACACGGTCGGCGCCCGCCGCCTCCAACCGGGAAAACAAAAGATCCGCCCGCAGCGCTGCTGCAATCTCCTGTCTGGCACCATCCTCGGGCATTTTGTCCCAGAACAGAAAAAGATCCAAATCTGAACCGGGATCCGCACAACCCCTGGCAACAGACCCACCGACAACAATAGCTTGCATACCGTTGAATGTGCAGAGTCGTTTAGCAATATCTTCAGCCAATTCCATTCGCCATTCCACTGGATCCTTCATGCAAAATCGGTCCTTTCCTGCTTTTCCCATTGCGTCTCGCCCTAACCGGCATCCCAAATTGCCAAAATAAACTCCCGTGCATGATTAAATCCGGCAATTGCGGGTTCGGTAAAGGATTGTCACCTTGTTCTCCAAGAGCCGCACTTGATAATCATTAACCAGTTGCATAATTTTCTGGTTAAAGGCCGCCCTGTCCTTCTCCTCCATCCAACCGGGGCCGGGGATAACCAAGCGTTTTGCCCTCCCGCGAAAGGATATCCCGTCGCCAAAAGGAGACACCTCAACCAGCTCGACTTCTTTCCAGAGAATACTGTATGTGCCTAATCTGTTCTTCCTGGTGACGGAGAAGGAATCCACATAGGTAACTCCCTGGTTTAATACCCCAAACAGCCCCAGTAAAAAGAAGGGCAGTATGACCAAGAAAGCAATCCATTCAACATAAAGAACGGAAATTATAATAATAATCAAACATAACAAACAAAAACCCCAGAGGATTTTCTTCACCCACCGGCTATCTTCTAAAGTGAGTATGTTTTTTGCCGCTGCCGGCTGCTCCTGTTTTTTCCCGGTAAGTTCTTGCGTGGTAACGGTGGATTTAACCGGCTTTGCCACAGCGCCGGTTTTCCCCCGAGTAACCTGCGGCATTTTCCCCTTATTTACCTTTTCATTGATAAGGGACCAGACCAAAGCTGAGTCAAAACTAGACAAGGCAATGGAACGGGCGCCCTTTGCCGTAACAATCCGCAGATGGGTTTCCTTCGGCGACTCCTCTAATGAAACTTCCTGGATCTCCTCCCAGCGATACTTCAATTGTTCTCTGGCCAACACCACCTGAAGCATTTCATCGGAGATAATGAACCTGCTGCGTAAGAGAGGCAACAACGAGTTATGCAGGCAATCAAAGATCCCGAACAAACATAACAGAGCAATCAAAAGATAATTGGGTCCACCCATCGGCAAAAAGCCGATCAGCACCCCCAGAAGGATCACAAAAGGAACAATGCCTTCAAAAAACAGGTTTTTCGTCTTCACCCGAATCTCATAACTCATCCCTGTTCCTCCTGGCAGATCAGTAAACTGTCTTTAAGGAATATCAATTCTTTCTTCGGGAAATTATTTCGCCATATAAGGCGTCTTACCCTTCTTCGCCTATAGGCAAGGCCGCACTTAAACAAGGAAATATCAATTATGGTATGGCAAGCCCTTCTTCTATAATCCTGGCTTCACGGAAGAACTCAACGGTTCCTTGTTGCCAATCATAACACAACCATCTACCCCATGCGGCGTATTCGCGGGAAAATGCCACGTAAATCCTGGGAAGCTGCCATTGCTTGCAACCGCTCTTTCATCAATACTCCGTATTGCAGTCCCATTTCATAATTGCTGCCAGCAAGTTTCAAGAAAGGAACGCCGTCAAAATAAGCCAGACTTCCGTTGCCGTATTTGATTTTCTCCCCATCTATTGTTGGTTCTCCGGGATTTGCCTGAACCAAACACGCCACACCAATAATTACGCGATAAAAAATAAAACAATGCGCATAATAGTGCGGCTAAATTTCATCGATGCTTTCCCCTTTCAACTCAAATTCCACTTTGACCCCTGCAGCAAACTAAATTTATCATTTGTCCTTTAAAAAAATAGTAATTTTCTATTAACCTGATATAATTATATTTGGGGTGATTTGTATGATCTTTAAAGCGTATTCCTTGACCAATGAGATCGATCTTAACAAGATCGCATCAAAATGTAATATCCCCAAAAAATACACCTGGGAGGAGCCACTTATCCTCGAAGGCCCCACTTTGGCAGCCATTCTCAACCGGGATGTTGACGAAAAGACCAGGATTATGATCTTTTCTTTCGGCAGTATTGTCATGATCAATACGATCAGCCAGGATGCTCAGGCCATCTATAATTACCTGAAAACAGTCAAGCCCGACCTGCCGCCAAACTTCACCAAGTATACCGACGATTACGAACTGCGCGAGGCCGGCGAACCCACAAACGATGAGGACGGGGAGCTATATTTCACCGATCAATATGCCATAGTGCCCAAGATCCAACCCTACCACGCCGAGCTTGTAGCGGTGGTGATCGCCAAATCGGTGGCCTTGGAACGCATCGAAGAACAAGTGGAAAAGATCTTGGATAAAGTGGAAGGCTTGATTGACAGGCTGGACAAGGCTAACCTCCGGCTCAGCGATAAAGAACTGGCCAGAACCACCGCCCAGATTATCCGGCACGAATACAACACCATCGCCTACATCATGATCTTGGATAAACCGGATATAACCTGGATCCGCAGTGATGCGGAGAAGTTTTATGACCGCATGTCCCACTTCTTTGAACTTAATGACAGATACGAAATCATCCGTCAAAAGACGGAAATTCTCAATGTGATCACCGGCCACTTTGCCTCCATCAGCCATTCCCTCCGGGGGCTTTTTGTCGAATGGTTGATTGTTATACTGATTGTGGTCGAAGTTATTCTCATGGTGGCCGACCTGATTAAACCCCACTAATAAGGAGATAAAACCATGACTTCAGCCCGGCAAATAACAATCACCGGTTATCTGACGAGTAACTCCATCGAACTCAATAAATTCCGGAGATTTTTTAACTTGAATAGTACCGATGAAGAATTTGTCTTCCTGTCTCCCCACCAACTTTCCCAGGTGATGATGGGAAGCAGCGGGCAAACTGCGGCTTGGCTTTGTAAATACGGAAGTATCTGCCTTACCGGTTTTGATGCAACGGAAACCCGTCAATTCCTGCGGTTCATGGAGTCAATGGGTTGTCCGGTGGACCACTATCTTTTCTCCACCTACACCGACAGCCAAACCGTAGCGGAACAGCAAAAGGAAGAAACCGTCTTTACCTGGGAGTACATCGGAGTCCATGCCATTGCCATGGCCAAGTCCCTAGCCCTCAAAAAACTGGAGGATGAAGTCAGTTCCATCTTGGACCAATCGGAGCACCTCATCTTGGATCTGCAAACCAAAGCACCCAATCCCAAAAACAAACTGATCAAATCCATCAGCCTGCAAATCATCGAGATCCAGTTTAATGTCCTGGGCAAGATTAAACTCCTCGACAGGCCATGCTCCTTTGCCGCCACCGGTGAACTTAAGCAGTTGTATGCTTCACTGGTTGAATTTTATGAGTTAAAAAAACGCTTTACCACACTGCAAAAAAAGATGGACGATTTAATCTCCATCATTTCACCCTACCAAAGGTTGGGCCATGACTACCGGGAGAACCGCTTGTTGGTCCTGGAAGTCATTTTACTGGCCCTCTTTCCCCTTTTCCACATGCTCCAACGGATCATCGCCGTCTTTTAGCCTGGCATAATCACGTTCCTGTGTAAAGTAAATACATTTAATTTAATCAAGAACGAAAGCTCCGTGTCCCTATATCAGGAATCCATACTGCCAAACCGGTAGCCTTCAAGATCAAGACAGACGTATTTATACCCAAAATTTTTGATCAAACCGACGATCTCCTGCCGCTTTTCCTCCACCTGCGCCAGTGCTAACGGCTGCAACTCCAGCCGGGCCAATTCACCGTGATGCCTTAACCTCACTTGCCCGAACCCCATTTTTCGCAAGTCTTCTTCAATTTTGGCGATCCGTTGCAACAACGATGCTTCCAACTTGGTCCCATAAGTAATCCGCGAGGCCAAACATGCTTGGGATGGCCGATCCCAAGCAGGTAAGCTCAGCTTTTTCGAAAGTTCCCTAATCTCCTGCTTGGTAAAACCGGCCTCCTGTAAGGGGCTGATTATACCCAACTCTTTGAGGGCACGGGCACCCGGCCTGTATTGGGCCAGGTCATCAAGGTTTGAGCCATCCGCCACCCAGGCTAAACCCATCTCGTGGGCGATCGACTGTATTAACCGGAATAACTTGTGTTTGCAATGATAACACCTATCAGGCGGATTGGCTGCCACTTCAGGAACTGACAGGAGATCAACTTCAATAACCCTATGGTGAATCCCCAGTTCACGCCCGTATGCTATGGCCTGTTCCGTCTCATTGGCCGGATTAAGTTCGGAAGCGATCGTTACCGCCAGGGCATGATCACCTAAAGCCCGTTGCGCGGCATGGGCCAAAAAAGTGCTGTCCACGCCCCCAGAATAGGCAATAATCATCCCGCCGTATCTTTGCAAAATTTTTAACAGCCCCTGGTATTTGTCTTCCAAACCTTTCATAAACGATAATAACCCCGCCTTCGCCAAACTGTATTATTATCTAACAATATAAGACATAATGGCAGTAATCGCAGTAATGGCACTGACCATGTTTATGGCCGGTAAACCCGGTAAGACTCGGGATCTGGATTGAGTTTCTCCAGCATCTCACCAGGGGTCAACCGGGTGAGGGGATGCTGGTATTCGGGAAGCACCTCCGCTAAAGGGGCTAAAACAAAGGCCCGTTCCGCCAAATTGCCATGGGGAATGCACAGTACTTCACTGATAAAGACCCAATCGCCATAGGCCAGGATATCCAGATCAATCAAGCGCGGACCATACCGCGGCCCAGGCTCCCGGCCCAACCTGACTTCCAAAGCCTTCAGCTCTTCCAAAACAGCCAAAGGTGTCAGATTAGTCAGGCCCACGCCCACCTGGTTTAAGAACAGCGGCTGCTCTGCCACCCCCCAGGGCAAGGTCTCATAAACCTGGGAGAAACGAGGCCTACGCCAGATACCGGCAAGACCCTCCCTGGCCAGGCGTAGGTTTTTTTCCCGGTCACCTAAATTGGAACCAAACCCAATCACTAATCGTTCCAATGATCAACCCTCCTTAGGATCGACGAACAATTGCATCAGTCATCCGTGCCGTGCGAACCATCGCCTTCACATCATGAACACGAACCACATCCGTTCCCTTTGCAATGCCTAAACTGACTGTAGCTGCAGTGCCTTCTAAACGTTCTTCCACCGGAAGGTTGAGGGTATTACCAATGACCGACTTGCGCGAGGTGCCCAAGAGAATCGGGCATCCCAGCACTTTCAACTCATCCAAGCGCCGGAGCACCTCTAAATTTTGCTCCGTGGTCTTGCCAAACCCAATGCCCGGATCTACCCAGACCTTAGTCCGGGGAATCCCGTGCCGGTCAGCGATCTCCAAGCTCTTCTCCAGAAAGGCAAGGATCTCTCCCATCAGATCCCTGTACTCACAGTTCTCTTTATTATGCATGACAATGACCGTCGCCCCATAATCCGCAACAACTTTGGGCATGTCCGGATCCTTCTGTAGCCCCCAGATATCATTGATAATATCGGCCCCTGCGGCCAGGGCTGCCGCGGCAACTTTGGCTTTTTGGGTATCTACGGAAATGGGCAGGACTGAGGTCTGTGCCAAATTTTCTACAACCGGCAGCACCCGCGCCATCTCTTCCTCCAAAGCTACGGGTTTGGCTCCGGGCCTGGTGGACTCCCCGCCAATATCCAACAAATCGGCTCCTTCATGCAAAAACATTTCCGCTCGTTGCCGGGCAGCCGTTACCCAAGCTCCTGGTTCTCCGTGGGCAACACCTTCACCAGAGAAGGAATCCGGCGTAACATTGATAATTCCCATCACGTAAGTGCGACTGCCCCAGATGAAATCGTGGCCTTTAATCATGGACGGTTGCGGTGTGGAAGTGTACCTTGCCAAAGCCTCCTGCAAGAGAGGCTCCAGTTTGGCCAGGCCAAAGGGTTGCTGTTTGAGCTTTTCCAAGAGCCGCCGGTAATGAACGGTATGGCCCATGAGCAGAACCTCACCTGGCGTTTCGCCTAACCTGGCAGCTTCCCGGGAAACGGCGGCTTCGCCACCTTTAGCCAACATTTCCTGTTTTAAAATACTGGCCGCCGCACCAGAGATCCCGCTGATCTTCACAATAAAAAACTGGGCCTTTGGCGCCATAATATCAATGCCTTCCGGCGAAACACCGATCCGTTCCATTTCTTCACGGATTGTCCGTTGGTCCGGAGAAGTAATAACCTCTATGCCAAATTCCATTCATGCATCACCTCCGGCAAAATTCGCCGGGCGATTAAAATTTCCTGCTTGGAAAGGGCATCGACAGGACAGCACCCATATTTGGCGCACCGCCGCAAAAGAAAGCCCGGCTTTCTAGCCGGGCCTTCATCTGTTAATTGTCATTCCGGATCATTGACGCGAAATGCCAAATGCAAATCGGCTTTATACTCCGTCACCTTACCATCCTTAACGCTCGCGGTAAAGTTTTTAACCTCAATCCCGGAAATATTATCAATGGTCTCCGCAGCGCGGGAAACAGCTTGCTCCACTGCGTCTTGCCAGCCATAGGGGGAATCTGCAACCAATTCCACTACCTTAACAACATTCATCGGAGACTTCCCCTCCTTTCACCAGTATAAAATATCAGGAGGGAACGGGAGCTGGGCCGGAAAGGCCGCGAAGACAGATGGACACGGTAGGCAATTCCCAACCCAACCAAGAGCACCAAAAGTCCCACCATGAGCAGAAACCATCTGACTTTCACTGCCCCGTCCCTCCTGCCTATATTTTTCCCGGAAAGGAGCTGGTTATTCCTTGCGTTTTATTCGTCTTTCTTTTCAATGACCAAAATACAGATTATTCCCGTAGAATCTCACGGAGACGCCGGAGGGCTTCCTTCTCCAACCTGCTGACCTGGACCTGGGAGACGCCAAATTCAACAGCCACTTCAGACTGGGTTTTTTCCTCAAAAAATCTCAGTTCCAACAGTCTCTTCAGGCGAGGCTCCAACAGATCCAAAACTTCATGGAGGGCTCTGCCTTCCAACCATGACAATTCCTGGGGGTCCGCCTCCGCCACCCGGTCCGCCACGGTAATGTCCTCACCGTTACCGTCGCCAATTGTTTCTTGCAGGTAACGTACAGGTTGGGAGGCTTCCAACGCCATGGCGATCTCCTCCTTGGTCAACTTAGTTGCTTCCTCAAGTTCGGTGATGGTGGGTTCCCTACCCCGCTCCTGCCACAGGTGTTCCCTGACCGCTGCCACTTGCCGGGCGGTCTCCTTGATAACCCGGCTAACCTTAATGAGGCCGGATTCACGTAAATATTGACGGATCTCCCCCATCACCATTGGAACGGCATAGGTGGAGAAACGAACCCCCTGTGCCAGATCAAACCGATCAATAGCCCTGACCAAACCTAGGCAGCCCACCTGAAAAAGATCTTCCTCTTCCGTCCCCCGGCCGGAAAAACGGATGACAATACTCATAACCAAACGCAAATTATGCTGCACCAATTTGTCCTTCGCTTCTTTACTGCCGTTTTGCGCCTGCAGAATCAATTGTCGTGTAGTTTCTTCATCCAAAAGCGGCAACTTGGGCAAAGAAAGTTCAGACACGCCGGGGACCATCGCATTCACTCTCCGGCTTTTTCCGCATCCTGATGCGTGTCCCCTTCCCTGGCTCCGACTGGACTTCCAGCGAATCCATGAACGACTCCATAAAAACCAAACCCAATCCCATCCGTTCCGGGTCCGTTGAAAATGCCGGCGTGCGCGCCAATGCTATATCATCAATTCCCTTACCATAATCTGTAATGCCAATCTCCAAGCACCCATCTTCGATGACCGCTTCTAACTCAACCTGGCCCGGGCTGTCGGGATAAGCATGAATGACACAGTTCGAGACGGCCTCGGAAACCGCCACACGAATCTCCTCAAGTTCCCCCAAGGTAAATTCCAGTTGAGTGGCAAAGGTGGCTATGGCAATGCGGGCCAAACCCACATTGGCCGGAAACGAGGGGAACTCCAGCCGCACAAAGTTCCGGGGTTTCATCGCTCACCCTCCTAACAGTGATTTTTGTGCGTCCTCCGGGGTCGGACAGATTTCCATAATGCGTAACAAACCGGAAAGTTCAAATACCTTGACCAGATGGGAAGGTACACGAACGGCCAACAATTTCCCGCCTTGCGCCGAGATTCGTTTAAAACGCCCCAAAATGACACCCAAACCAGAGCTGTCAATAAAGGTGGTATCCTGCAAATCCAGGACCAAATGTTTGATAGACGGATCATAATTCAGTTCTTCTTCCACCTTCTCCCGAAACCTGGGCGATGTGGACAGGTCCAACTCGCCACCGATCTTCACCAAGAGGTGGTTGCCCTTTTTCTCCGTGGAAAGTAGCAAAAGAATTCCTCCTTTGGCGCCACAAATTCTGTAAGAATCTTTCGGCAAAAACAAATCCATTCCTTCCAATAAATTCCCGTGATTTCCGAGCTTTCCTGGTCTTTTGTGAGCCTGAACTTTCCTTTGGTCACTCTGTCTATTGGATAATTCTTCTAACAAAATATTCCTATCGTTTTTGCAAGAAAGTTTAGTCTTTGCTTCCATTGGATTTTGATATGGAAAACGTTTGTCTGCAAAGGAGTCAAGGAGTTTGGCCTAAACTAAAAGCCCTCTTCTCCTTCAAAGAGAAGAGGGCTTTTTTAATCATTCCAGATTCAACTTAGAAATAGTATTCAATGCCAAGGCCCCAACCGTCTGTCTTAAAATCAAAACTATGGAAGTACTCATAATCCACATCAATCACTTTTGTGTCAAACTTCATCTTTCTGTAACTTAATCTTAAATTTAAATTGTCAGTAACCCGATAACCTAATTTAATATAATGTACCCATGATTTAAGACAAAAAATTCGAAAATCTAAGTGAGCCTGATATAATAAAGGACAAGTAGATTGTCAGAAAAGAGGGTTCACGAATGGGTAGACGACAATTCACTCCGGAGTTTA